>JGI24794J26673_10000393_pt1 | contig 31668 bp, 35 predicted proteins | sample MesohylPK_FD_26673 | JGI IMG/M metagenome (IMG submission 26673) | reverse complement strand
CTGATAGTGCAGACCTGTGGTGCAGCGCCCTGACGATTGTCGCACGTAGTCTTGTGTGCGACCTGTGATTCCACACCAGATGAGATGATGGTGCTCGACTTCACGTCGCGGTATTCGAGCACCTGTGACGTGTCGATGTCCTGTGCAGTGCGCCACCACCCACCAAGGTTTCGGTCAGGGTAGCCGCACGCTTTGATCTTCGCCCGAAACATGAAGTTGTCAGTGCCAACTCCAGGGTAGGCTAGAAGTTGCCCGAGATAGTCAGCTGGCACGTTGCTGCGGATGTCCTGCCGACCATGAGCAGCTACAGCGGGCATGCCGTTGGGTCCGCCGTCGGTGACGATGTCGACGCTGATGCCCTGCGCGTATCCCAGCTGGCAGCCGATCATGAAGGCGATGAGAGAACCGAGGATGAGTCTGCGCATTGTCACTCCTAGACCGAATAGCTCTGTGTTAATGTTCGCTCGGTTCCACCTGTCTCCACGTAGGTCACCGAGATGCTTGCGTTACGCCACCTGACATTGCGTAAAAGTGTGGTATTGGACCGGAATGTATTGGCATCGACTCGCTCAACCGTGAACGAGTTATTGACGATGCTGCCATCTGTAGCCATGCGAGTGTTCGATGTGACCCTGCTGATACCGTCTGGATCGGTCAGTATAAATCCGACTTGAACCCCTCGGTTGAGTGCATTCACCGTGATGCTCAGAGTGCCAGGACGGTCAACTGGTGTCGTCGATCTCTTGCGATATACGACTGCATTGCCGATCTTCATGCCACCGACGATCTCAGTGCCGATCTTGAGACCGCCGACGTCCTGATTGCCGATGCGCAGACCCATCTATACCTCTGGATACCAGGCGATGGTGTTAGCGGGGACGTTGGCTGGCAGCGCCGCCTCATTGGCGTAACGAGTGAGTGTGAGGCGAGGATTGCCGACCCATGCCGGAACCCCTCTCACGTGGCCCAGGAACTGCCCATCGGAGCCATCGGTCGGGAGTTCGCTCGGCGCAGCAGTCAACAGCCGGATAACGTCATCGTCATGTCCAAGAGCATTGCCACCGCTTGAGGCGTCGTAGAAGGTGACCCGAACCTGCGCAGTGCTCGACTGAACGCGACTGATGTTCGCTACACCGGCTGACGGGATTGTGAACGTATATGCACCTGCTGGGCTAACCTCCACACGGGCTGATGCACTAACTCCTTGTATCACCAATCCCACATGCGTCGTTCCGGCAGGCTGCGAAGATGGAGGAACGTGGACGATAAACGTTCGAGCCGGAGGAGACGCCGCTGTGTCCCGCACGAAATAGGGTGGATCGAAGCTCAGGTTGCGATCCAGATTATCAATCCGGGCTGCCAGAGCCATATCGGCATCCGCCCGACGCTGGTCCGCTGCCCGAATATCGTCCGGAGTTGCTCCAAGATTGAACAATTTGATGGGAGTCTCGCTGTTAGGCAAGACATAGAGCACATCTTGTGCATCCCAATCATAACCAGTTGATCCACGGTTGCCCGAGATGTCAGCAGTGATCCAAATGATTAGTGGCTGGTCTCTTGAAGCCTGTGCAGTCAGCACCGTGTTGTAATAGGTTGTCGTTAGAACTTCTTCTTCGATGAAATCGGGTGCACCATCATTCGGCAGTTTGTTCTTGGGCCATCTGTCAGTATTACCTTCCTGAGCAGCAGCCGCGATTAGTGCAAGAGCTTCATCCCGGTCTATCCCACCGCCTGGACCGCTGGTGCTCGGCTGTGGCAGTCTGAACAGATACTCTGCAGATGCACTCGTAGGTGCAAAGTAAAGGATGTCACCTTCTTCCCAAGAATAGTCATTGCCGGAGTGAGTGCCCGCGATGTCTCCACTGACATGGATTATCAGTGGTCTGGGACTTCCTAACTGACTATCCAGTGTGCCATTATAACTTCCAGCAGTGCTCACCATCACCGCTTGGAGATCACCTAGATGTACAATGCGGTTGTCAATATCTGCTAGATTACCACGCACTGAACTCGATAAAGTATCTAGATTATTCGTAAGCTCATCGATTGCTGCATCACGTGTTCTCAGGTCTCGACTAGTAATGACCTTCTTGAAGACATGAACCAAGAAGCTAGCAGTCCCAGGAGTGAAGCTCGTAATGATTTGGAGAGTGTCTGCAGTTGTATTGAAGAACAGTGCATTCCGATCTGCGCGTCGATTTCGACCAGCGGCTGCAGCGGACTCGTACTCACCGAGATAAATAGGATCAGGGTCGACTAGCTCTCCAAATGTGGCATCAATCCAACCCTTTTGTACTCCAGGGGTGATAGGATCCAAGTCCGTGAGAACACGAGGTCGATGCTTGATGTCATGGAAATACCACTGACCCACAGAGTAGGGTGTAACGTTTGGATCTGCAGATTCCGATCCAATATAATTGCGATGAGTGAAATCGGCAGATCTCGCTGTTGGTGGAGTCCCGCCTTGATGATCGACTTCCGTTAGCTCAAGCTCGCCTTCATGGAAGTTGATCTTATCGAGAGTGGCTGCGCTGGGCTGTTGGTCAACAACCACACGTTGGGTAATATCATTTGATTCAGCCCATGCCTGGATCAGAGCATTGACAGCATCTGGGTTCGTAGTGTCAACTGTCCCTGCAAATACTAACGTCCAAGCTCCATTTGCACGGTGGTAGATACCTGGGTCAATTGCTCCTGTTCTGAGATAGAATGCACCATCTTTCATCCCAGAGGGAGGGTCAGAACCAATATCCCATTGGGTGACATCGATTACTGTGGCTGGTGTGTCACTGCTTGTACCACCGTTACTGCTTCTAGGGACTCCAGAAGCAGCGGCCGCACCCATCCTCAGGATCGACATCGATCCTACACGGACCTTAGCTTTGTCTCTCCATGATTGCTGATTCCGTTCCCAATACTCAGTAACTACACTACCAATCTTCTCGGATTTGGCACCACCGCGTGCAATATCAACTAACTCAGCAGCTACTGTGTAAATGTTAGACTCTGCTCCGAGATATGCTGCTATCTCCTCATCTTCAAATATTACCCGTTCCTCATTGATATCCTGCAACAACATACGAACTGCATTGCGCCTCGCTTCCAGTTCGGCCGATGAACTGAAGCTAATGTTCGATATGTCGTAAGTGAAGGACATTGTCAGGTTCTCTATATAGAGCATGAAGCGGGTGGAGCGTAATGACTGTCTCCACCCGCCGCAGAGCTACTACAGCACCGTGTGGTAGCGATACCCGAGGTCCGCTGCGATGCGGTGGTAGATGAACCGCTGCTGCGCACGGATCCAGGTGCGTTCCGGATCGTCCTGCTCCCAACGGGTGACGCGGGTCATGCCCTCGCCGCCGCTGTACTTCGCATCGTAGAAGCAGTAGCCAGCACTCGGCATGTCACGACTCGGGGTGTCGGTGACGTGCATGACGATGAGGCTGCTGCCCAGGAACGAAGCGATGGCCTTGTCCGCCCCACGCTTGGCGGTGTTCTGGACACCCTTCGACACCAGGAACTTCGAAACGCCGAAGATCCTCGCGAGATCCTCGTTGGAGGTCCGCACACCCTCGGTGTCCTTGGGGTCGAGACGGGTGCGGATCTGGGTGTTGTTCCACAGCGCCGACGCCACCGCGTAAGACGTCACGATGGTGTTGGGAACGAACCCGGTGCGACCGTGGATCGCAACCTTCGCGGTCTCCACGTCGTTGATGGGCGTAGAGTTGGGTGCACTCCACTTGGTGGTGGGAGTCTCGTTGCTGCTCCACGAAGTGGCGGCATCCACGAGTGCCACGAACTCACGCTCGCGGTTCTTGTAGACGTTGTCCATGAGGAACATCGTCTTGCGACGGAACACGTCGAAGTCGGCCTCGCGACCTTCCTGGAACGTGACCGGAATCTTCGCGCCGAACGGGTCTTCCACGTCGTATGGAAGTTTCACGTTGGGCAGGTTGATCTCCGGGGTGGGTGCACCCTCCGCGACACGCTCGACTACGATGCGAGCGAGATCCTCCAACGACCAACTGTAGTAGGTGCCAGTGGGCGTGGGGACCGGAACGTCGGGGAAAGCCTGCCCCGCGATGTAGTACATCGGATCGGGGATGTAGCTCTCCGCGACGGTTGTCAGAGCTTGGTCCTGGTAAACGTTGCGTGCTCCAGGCAGAACTAGTGACATCTTGTTGTCTCCTCGGTAGTGGACTCAGTAGTGGAGTCGATGTGAATCCAGTGGCCCCACTACCCGCCGAGAGCCACGCGCACGAAGACGCCGGCACCCGATCCGGCTTCCATGATGGTGCCTCGCCGGGTTGCGTTGCCAGCCTGAGTAACGACTCGACCCTGGTTGTCGGTTGCAGCGGCAGCACCAGCGGCGACTGCTGCACCGGCTTCCATCAGGATCACGCCGTCGTAGACCACGCCGACTCGCTTGCCCGATGCCTGGCTGAAAGTTGCCACACCGAGCAGGGTATCGGTGTTGGCATTGGGGTGTGCGACACCTGCATTGGTGAGCTCCAGGAACCGCCCCTGCTGAACAGCGGCGCGGCACACATGGGTCCCACCTGAAGAATATTGACTCATCTTTGTTCTCCTGGTCAGTCGAAGTTGGTCAAAGGTCTCAGTTGGGACCTAGTCGTTCACCGCGACCTGCGACGCTTCCATCAGACGCTGGCCGAGATCGGGATCCTGCTCGAGCACCATGCCCTTGGCGGCCTTGATGTTCGGTGCCTCGCCGCTCTTGACGAGTTCCTTGGCACGAGATTCGAGGATGTTGCGGACGCTGGCACCCTTCTTGTTGCGAGCCTGCTGCTGGATTGCCGGAATGTCGGCCAGCTGGTTGTTCGCTTGGTGCAGGATGTTGTGAAGGATGCCAGCCTGCTCTTCGGGCATCTCCACGGTCAGCAGAGAGATGAGATCCTCGCGCTTGGCATCCAGATGCGGGAGGGAGTCTGCCAGAGACGCGGCGTTCTCCTTCCGGCGGGCGTCCCGTTCCTCTGCCAGCTTGGCCTTGAGTTCCGCGACTTCGGTGCGGGTCTCGGTCAGCTTGGTGTTGAGGTGGTCCACGGTCGCCGTTGCATCCGCTGCCGTGGTGGTCTTCGGCTTGACGTCAGGCATATCTGGGTCTCCTTGTGATGCCTTGGGTTCTGGACTTGGTTCCGACGCTTCCACGACAACGGTTACATCCCCGTCATCTTCTTCTGTGGTTCCAGTTTGCAACATCTCATACACTTCTTCGAGCGATTTGATACCATCTACCATGCCGACTTTCAGCGCGGCATCAGCATCGAGAGTGGTGCCCTGGCCAAACTTTTCCTGGACGGTCTTCATGTCCTTCTTGCGGCCAGTAGCAACACCTGACTCGAACGACGTGCGGACCTTCTGGACCTCTTCCTCGATCTTCTTGGCCGCGGCCTTGGTCAGCTTCTCGTATGGATTGGCTTCTGCCTTGCGTTCCGGCGACCGGATGATGGTGACTTCGATGCCACTGTCTTCCAGTTGCTTCGAATACTCTGCGTGGATGACGATTACGCCGATGCTGCCCACGCCACCGGATGGTGTCACGTAAAGCTCATCGGCCTGTGATGCGAGCCAATAGGCCGCGCTGTAGCCTTCGGTGACTGCAGCCACCACTTTCTTCTTCGTCTGTCTCAGAACCTTCGCCGTCTCCTGGATGCCAACGACGTAGCCACCCGGTGAGTCGATGTCGAGGAGAATGGTCTTGACGTCTTCGTCTTTGTCGGCGTGCTTCACCATCCGGCGCACACCCTCAGCAGTGCAGAGACCGGACATCGATGACATCCAGTCGCCACGAGGGATGATGGTGCCACGGACGGGGATGGTTGCCACACCGTTCGAGAACGAGTACGGCTTGCGCTCACCTTTGCCGTCACCGAGACCTGCTTGTGGTTTCGGCTGCTCGACCTTGACTTCCACCTTGGGCTCAATGACCTTCGCTCCACTGCGGATGTAGGAGAGAAGCTCTTCGGCCTTGGCTGGCAGAATGAGCCACGGTCGACGCGAAAGCTGACTGACGATGGTGTCACCACGCATTAGTTATCCTCGTCCTCGTTCTCGTCTTCACTCTCTTCAGGTGAACGATCGGGATCTTCGTTCTCTTCCCGCTGCACATCTTCCGGTGGTCGGTTGTCGTTCCCGTCGACCTCTTCACCTTCCACGGTCTGTGCTTCCGCAGGTCGAGACGTGAGCTTTGGTGCGCCCAGGGTGTCAAAGTTGTTCAAGCTCAATAGACGAGGAGCAACACTGCGGTTGAATACGTTGCATACTCCGTCGAACATCGCCATGACAGACGCGTCGAGAACCTGCTGCATCTCCTTGACCATGCTATAGCTGCCGGTGCGTCCCTTCGCAAGGAGATCGTGGCTCGCGAGGAAGGGCAGAAGGATAAGGACATCGTATCGGTCGAGTGCCTTAGCTACGTCGAATGCCTTCTGTCCTCCACCCTTCATCAGTTCCACTACAACGTTATCCGGTGTAACTATGGAATTAGACTCTCCTTGAGTGAAGTTCTCCGCCATCTTCTGGACATCTTTGATGGCCTGCAAATTCTCATCTGACGCATTGTTCCACCAAGCTGAAGGTGTTGATACCTTTGGTGTGCCAGTTGCATCCTTCTCTAGTCCGATCAGCTGCACTCTCTCTGCAATGTTCTTCTTCTGGTCCGTGACCCAAGCGTTGATCAGCGGCGATGACGATTGCGGCCGCGTCGCTGGGTAGAACTGGTTGAGCATCAGCTTCTGTCTGCTGATGTCGGCAGAGTAACTCTCGACCTGCTGCCGCAAGCCAGTCCAATCTCCCCTCTTCTCTGAGTAGAGGAAGTCCTCAACCGTTGTCTGTGGAATGAATACGAACTCCCGAATGCCAAGCTTGCCATCGTCGAACATGCTGCCGAGAGACGTGCGTCGGCGACGGAGGACGATCTCGTGTGCCGCCCACCCGAATATAAAGCACGATGTTGCTTCCACGACAGTCGTGGTCCAAGGGTGCACGCTGTCATCGAACAAGCACTGCGTGAGGAACTCGATCCGAGGATCGTCTTCGGGCTGGTCGTCAGATGGCTCGAACCGCCACGGTGCAGCCTGCGCCTTGGTCTGGATGAACGTCTTGTACGCACCGATGTGCGGGGACGTCTCCGAGAACTGCTCCAGCCTCTCAGCGCCCTGTATGCCACGAAGGAACCTGAGATACTCACGGATCTCTCGATCCCATACGATGGACTCGTACGGACGCGTGGACCTTCCCTGCTTGGTGGAGAGGCTCTTGGGTCCGGGCTTGTCCCGCTGAGATCGAATGAACGGGAACAGTCGAGTGGCTAGACTCATTGCTTGGGTGGCTTCTGCAGGATGCTACCCGGCTTTGGGCGAACGAGAGTTGGTTGTCTAATTTCCATTTGGATCACCGACTCAGTATGTCCATTATACTAGAGAAGTTGGTCGGGTCAAGGGGTATTGTCTCAAATAAACTTAAAGTTATTGAGTCGAGTTCATCGCAACTGTGGCCGAACCGCTTCTTGAAGTCTTCCTTTGACTCTAGTGCTACCTTGCCAGAAGGATGAGGCTTTCCGCGGATAGCTCGCATTTGAGCACGTAACTTCTCGTTCTTCGGCAGCTGCACGAGACCTTTGTTGGTCAGGCGACGCAATTCGGCAGATAGTTCCGCCCGTGGGTTGACGAACTGCTCCGGGTCGCAGAGCTTCGATGTGTCTCCTGTATTGAGGCTCACCACCGGAATGTGATCAGGAGCCAGCAGCTTCGAGAGCATCACCGCGTGGTCTGCGCCGAGGCCGAACGTGTCAACTATGATGGCACGACCGCCGCCTTCTCTCACGATTCCAGCCACGTGCTCGGCCACCGCATCCCGGTCGTCGGATACACGGTAGTCTCCCAAGTCGACCAATTCGATGACATGCCCACATCGTCGAGTCAGCACGCTCGGGTCACCACCGCTACCCGGATCCAATGCATAGATTGGCTTTGCATCGGACTTCAGCTGCAAGTCCATAGCCTCGTCGATCTTGTTAAGTCTGAAGAATGCTAGCTGCGACTCGGTCGGGAACTCGCCGTGGATCCGCGCTGCGATCTCGTATTCTGGCAAATCGTCCAGCATGAGATCGACGGTCTCGTACGTGAGGAGCGACTCGGATGCTGCTTCCGACACAGGCTCTCCGGTGACAGCAGGCATCATGTCGAATGATATGTGGATGTTGTGCCACTTGGAGTCAGGCTTGAACGTTGCCTCGAACGGGGTGCCAGCGGCCGTGGGGTTGCCCAGTGCGAGGACCACAACGTTCTTGCCGGAAGCAGTAGAGAGCATCTCGGACCAGAGATTGAGAGGGATCTCGTTCGCCTCGTCCACGATGATGAACATGTAGCGGGCGTGCAAACCCTGGAGCAGCTTGCGAGAAGCCTCCTGTCCCTTCGGTGGAGACCGGAACGAGATGAGCTCCTTTCCACCAATGGTGTACGACTTCTGGATGAGCTTGCCGGGCAGGTCCCAATTGCTCTTGAGTTCCGACATTCGACGCCAGATGCCGGTGCGCAGGTTATCCCATCCAGAGGATAGCACACCAACGATGGCGTCCTCGTGCTGGTGCTTGAAAGCGTAGTGCAGACCCAGCGCCGCTGCTAGCTGCGTCTTGCCAGACGAGTTACAGGATCGGCAGGAGATGTAGCGATGCTCTGAGCACGCATCGGAGATCTCGATCTGCTTCGACCAGAGTTCGAGTCCGAGAGACTCACACCAATCTACCGGGTCTCCCTGGAACGTCTCGTGAGACTCAATGGTCCGCGCCGTCTGTGCCGTCAGAGGGAGGTCGGCATACGGGTCAGGCTGTGGTGGCTGCCAGTCGATATTGAGAGACTGAGCAAGCTCGAGAGCGATACCCAACTAATCACCTTCTTGGTCTACTAGCTCACCAGCAGTGATTGGGTTTAATGGGTGCGCCAAGAGCTTCTCCATCTCCGAGAGCTCATTGAGGAGAGCCGGACGGTCGGACTCAGGTGCAGCTATGATCAGCTTTGTAATGAGACCGAATGCTAGCGTTGCGAACTTGGATACAGAGGGATGTTGCTTGACAGGTCCGTCGAGGAAAGCAGAGATGCCTCCTACTGATTGGAACGTGTCCTTTGTGATGGATGCAAGGGTGGAGAGATGATCTACGTCGGCATTCGAGAGTACAGATTCGAGTTTGTCCGATGCCAGGTCGAATAGTCGCATGCGGCGGAAGACTGCAGAAGCTCGAGTGTTCTCGGCGCACTCCTTCCAGTAGAGGAAGGTGCGCTCTGCCCAGCGGTGGGCAGCAGAACGATTGGCCATAGTTTGGTATGGTATGTCAAGTTCCTTGGCATAGTCTATGAGCTTGGGCAGCGGGGATCGGCGTAGGAAGTTGTGGAATATCTCTCGTTCAGCTTCAGTCTCTGCTGGAACGTGCCTCCGACCAGGTGCAAGCTCCTTCCAGTCTGGGCAGTCGGGAGTTCTTGGGGGAATTGGCTTAAATGGCCGCATTCTTACGAATATTGCTACAGTGAGCGGCGCGTGTCAAGCACGTTGTCCCACCGCGAATAGTAGATCGCACGCTCGCGCGCACGAGGCTGGCACCTGCACTACAGCGCCGGGATGGGCTGGCTTATGGATTTCCCAAGCAATCACGGAACGGAACGGACTCGTTTTCAGATTATGTGCATCCTCGAACACGGAACGGAACGGACCCTACCACCGCCGCTGTTACCACCGCAGCAACACCCTATAGTTACACACTATTGCTGTCGAGCACCATATTGGGGATTCGCAGGTCCGTTCCGTTCCTCACCCACTCGAACTATGCAATTCCCAATCCACACTCACCCACTTCGATTACTCTTCATAAACTACTTGCTACTGGCCGTAACTGTGCGTTATAATCCGTGTCTCAACGCTTGAATTAAGAGTAGAACATGAGAGACGACTCAGAGATCGTGAAGCCAGTTCTGGTGCGGCTCCACCCCCAGGTCCGTGCCAAGCTGGAGAAGGTTGCCGCTGAGCAGGACCGCTCAATGGCCTATATCATGCGGAAGGCATTGGAGATCTACCTACAGGACAAGTAGATAGAGTGGCCCGCTAGTGGCGACCAACCATTCCTAGCGGGCCAGAGAGCAACTAATGAGCGCATCGTACCCCAACCAGCCCTTGCTGTCAAGCGCATTTCATCAGCCGGCTCCTGTGGAACAGTTAGGCTACAAGCCTACTACTCTACTGGAATTAGCCTCCTATGTTAGTAGTGAGAAGTCGCTCACTCTGAAGCACCATAGCAGCAGCCAGCTATACCTAGCCATCCGCGCTGTAGGGCTGGACATTAGATACAACTCCCTTAATCGCTTCCTCGAAATACGGGAAGCAAATGGCATTTGGAAGCAAATCAATGACCCATTAGAAGATAGGCTCAAGGAACTCATTGAATTCAAATGTGAGCTAATTGTAACCGGCAAGAACGGTAAGAAGGACACGAAACGTGCTGTATTCCCGCCCGCTCTATGGCGTCAGTGCCTCGGAGCCTTATCCTATCAAGTTCCATATGACCCGGTGAAGGATTACATTTCAAATCTACCTGAGTGGGATGGAGTAGAGCGACTCAATAATCTTCTTCATACCCTGTGGGGTGCTGAGGGTCCACTAGCGGAATGGGCATCCAGGTATCCATTCATAGGCATCCTACAGCGCACCCTGGAACCCGGCGATAAGATCGATGAAACTCCCATCATTGCCGGCCACACTAAGAGTGGTAAGTCAGCATTTGCGAAGGCCATACTTTGGAATCCGCGGGATCATTTCAGTGATTACCTTGACTTATCAAGCAGAACGAAGGAGAAAGTTGAGAGTATTCAGAACCGTCTACTGGTTGAGTTGGGAGAAATGGTAGGTCTAACCCGAGCGGAGGTCAATAGTCTCAAGGCTTTCATGACTAGAGAAGACGACGGCAACGTCCGCCTGTCGTACAGAAGAAACCCAGAATTGATGCTTCGACGCTATGTCATGATCGGCACTGCTAACCCAGAGACGTTGAAGTTACCCAACGACCCTAGCGGCGCTGTATCCCGGCGATTTGTTATCGTTGAGTTACAATCCAAGAGATGTCTCAAGGGTAGTGTGGAGATGTATTTTGAGGAGAACAGAGAACAATTGTGGGCAGAAGCGACACAGCTATTTCTGGAGGGTGTGCGAGCTAATCTTCCCCATGAACTATCCCAGATGGCAGATGATATCAACGACGGCTGGCGCAACGCAAACATCGAGCTAGAGGAAGCACTACAAGATATAGAGAAAGGTTCAGTAGCTGGGCAGATGAGAAGCTCGGATGTCAAGAAGTTGATTGAGATCAAGGGAGTAGTCACCGATCAGTCGTTAGCGACTGCGATGCAGAAGTGCGGTTGGGAGCGAGTCAGTCGGTCCAGGACTTACTTCCAGGGCAAGAAAGCAAATTGGTGGCTTCCACCGGAGGACAAGCTAGGAGAGCCAAAGCCTGGTCACATACCAGACATCTAAACGCAGCACAGCAGCATAAAGGGGAAGTAACACCAACTGGCTGCAGTAACCCATCTACCCCGGATGGTGGGAGAACTGCGATGTCTACAGCATGCACTTTTTGTGGGAAGCCCGGACAATGGAACAGAGATGCAGTGTGGTGCTGCAACCGGCTGAAGTGCGTCCGGCAGTTTAACGCCGCAGTGGATCGGGAAATGGACGCATGCGCCATAGCGAGAGCCAAGGGTCTGAAAGTCACCATAGACCAATTCCGGTGCGAAGACTACGTTCAACAAGAGCGTGTGGAGAAGCATAGTGACCCTGTTCGTACTCACCCGTGGTTCTCTAGACCTTCCAATGCTGGTGACAACCGATTCTGTAATTAAGACCGAGAAGGCACCCAACGGTCACACCACCATACACATCGCCAATGGTGACCAGCATGTAGTGAGAATGTGGCCGAGTAACCTGAAGCAGATCGAGGAAGAGGCCAATACAGTAGAACCCAAGGTTGACTATGCATTGCTCGTCCTGCCGATAATGAAAATGATCCCATTTGACACACCCGATGATATGATGGAGTTTATAGGCACGATGGCATGGTGTCTCGGGAAGAACATAGAGGGGAAGCAGCAATGGGTGAATTAACACCAGCACAACGCACCGGCGCTGAGAACTCACTCCGCACCCACATGCCCGACTTCGAATCTCTCCCCTGGGAAGAGAAAGATCGACTAGTCCAGATCTACTTATTAGAGAAGTCTCGTCGTGACCACCTGCGGTTACAGCGCAAGCTCAATCGTGCACGCGACACGGTAGTCCTGCCCACACGCGGCCCAATCACTCCGGAAGAGCTACAAAATCGTCGTTGGCTGTAGACTACTTACTGCTTGTCTGCACGACCAATTATAGAATATCTTCCCTCTACCCTACGACGGTCAAAGGAGGTAGAGTGATTAAAAAGAAGAGGATCTTCTTCAGGATTGGCTACAAACACATCCCCAGGAAACTGATTGAAGAATTAGTTCGAAAATTCATTAGAAACCACCCACCTGTTGAACCCATCCTATATTCCTACCTTACATCTCGATACCCCTCCGGTGAGAATCAGAGGGTGTATATTGAGTTGATGGATGACACTATCCACAAGCTCCATGGTATAGCATGGTATCACAAGATGCCCACTTCCAACTTAGTAACGAAGTTGGTAGAAGAGAACCTATCCTCCGAAGGAATTAGGTTAGAAGCGGAACAATCAAAACCACAACCTGCCCCTGAACCCCCTCCGAAACAAGAAATTCCACAATCGAATCAAAGTTCTAGTGAAGAGCCGCCCCCGCTCAACGGACTCACAATTGTCCAATCATCTGGGAGATTAGCTGGGTATTTGGGGCTGTATGCAGTCATGCTCCAGGATGAAGAGACTTTTCGGCAGAGTTATGGGAGATCGAAGTTTGCATGGTCCGAGAAGAGGCAGGAGTGGGAGAACGATATAGGGTTTGCAGAGATGGATGTCAACCAACGCATCCAAACCATATTTGGCGTGCACTCTAAGATCGCGGAGTACATCTCCCAACACTGGAATATTCCGAACAATGTGGTCAAAAGAGCAGCCAGGTCGGCGCATCTTAGTATTTGACTGCAGGCACACTGTGTAGTATACTGATCATTGCTCTGTCACTGGAGCATATCTCTCCCTCCGGGATGCCGGTAGCGCGAACTGCCGGCTCCCACCTTTCGCGGGGAATGAGGGAGTCAACCTGGAGGAAGGAGTTAACATGGGGCAAGGATTCTGTTTCGGATGTGGACATCTGCTCAATTTGGGCATGGACAGTCTCTGTGACGACTGCAGCGCGGCACGCACGAAGCACCAGAAGAAGCCCACGGTCCAGCAGACTGCGCAGTCTGTCTTCGACTTCAACTGCAAGCAGATGGGTCTCCCGATCCAGCCACTGGTATACGACGACGAGGCAGCCTTGGGTCGACCGTTGGGAGATGAGCACAACCCCGGCAGCGGTATATTGAGATGAAGAAGGTCAGACACCGCATCCTTCGCTATAGCAACAGGACAAGTATTGCTATTTGCGACGTCTCTGCACGGGATGATACTTGTCATGGTTGCGATCGTCTGATATTATGTTACCGGAACCTGGACGGCCACTGGCGCTGCCCGAAATGCACGCTACAGAATGCAAGGCTCATCGCAATGAAGAGAGACCTTGAGTTCCATGGTAAGGTCAAGCAGATCCGCTATTCGATCTCAAAGGAATCACTGAAGGAGATGCGGGATCTGTTCCTTCGTCTCAGAGCTAGGGAAACAGCGCGGAGGACTGACCCGTTGCAAAGGCTCCATTATGGGGAAGCCACTCCAGTGATGCGCAGCATGGCCGCTGGGTACCACAAAGCACTCAAGTTGCTCAGCCAGTAGCAACATAGGGAAAAGGAACGTCATGAGAACCCCTTTGAGAACCTTTTGTGGACTACTCTGCGGAGGACTAGCTCTATTATCTATCATATTCTTTTTCATAGCTCCTTTGTTGCTCATCTCGAATAGGGATGCATCTATTATTCAAGATCTTGCAGTTTTCTGGACATTTAGGATTTTTGGATTGTTAGTGATTTGGGGATTAGGATATATGTCAATCAATTTATTGAGGAAGAACTGAAGCTGTATTTCACCAAACCGTTAACCTCGTGTCAACTGGAGACTGAAATGCTCAAGAAGATCGCAGCGTTGGTTGGGATGGTGGTCGGGATGTCGTGTACTTCAATGGCGATAGGTGGTCAAATAAAACCAATTATGCCACCATCTGATGATCTTCCACAGGTTGTCGTCGACTTGGCTGTAGTGTATACACAGACAGCGCACAACACTGTATTCGATGAGTTCAGTGTAGATGCCCTGCCAGATTGGATCGCATTCAACGTCGAGATTTTGAATGAAAGTTTGCATTACAGCAATACAAACACTCGCGTGAGACTAGTTGGTATGGAGAAGATCAGATTCAATGACTCAGATCTACCCGTAGACGGAGGTAATGAGACTGCTCTTCATAATATCACAAGCCCAGATGATGGAGTAATGGATGAAGTACATGAAATCCGTGACAGGTTAAAAGCAGATATTGTGGGGTTGATAATTAGCAATCATTGTTGTGGTATAGCACATCTTGCTGTGTTGGCAGACCAAGTGCACCCAGAATTAGCTTTTTTTGTGGTAGATATTGGCACTCACATATGGCATAGAAGCTTTTTTGAACCTAATTTCGGAAATAATATAGCAACCTTCGTTCATGAAATAGGGCATGTATTTGGCCTTTTACATGACCGCTCATCAAAAATTGTAGCGGGTCAACCAGGAGTAGAAGCATCCATCACATATGTTCCGCCTTATGCATTTGGTTATGAATACTGTGACGATAAAATTATGAGTAGAACAAGGATGGCTGGAGGTTGGAGAGATCCTCTTGTTGCATGTGACCCTTGGATTAATGCAGATTATGATAGTAAAGAGTTTATTGATTGCTCGGAAGTCTGGCCCAACCACTCTTTTATATCCGATGGTATGGTTATGAGATACTTATTCTCCAACCCTGACATCACATGTGAAGGGATACCAATTGGTGTTCCAGGTGATAAATATACAGATGATCCAAACGGTCCAGCAGACAATGCTCGAGTCATTCGTGAGCATGCACCGATAATCGCCAACTTCCGTTAATTAGGAGAGAGAAATGAATAAAGTCACCACCCTCATCGTTGCATTCTTGACAATCAGTTGTGGAAACGGACCCACAGCACCCACTCCAACCCCAACAGTGCCAACTACAACAGTGACTGTACCCACCCCTACTCCTGTCCTACCAATTTACAGGGTTAGGATATTCGATCTGTCTGCAACGGATTATATACTGGTTTCTGGGACAGTAGAGAATCTAGGGGAAGAAATCCATGGACAATGGTCCATAGTAGGTACATACTATAACAATTCTACCAAAATCGGTAGTAAGGCTTCTAGAAAGTACAAAGGTCTTATTGAAAACGGGTTGGAAGACTTCTTGAATTTCTCACCTTCACGCCACTACACTCATTATGAGTTTGCTGTCTTTATGGGCTCCACAGAAATAGAATGCTCTGAGGGTTGTGAAAGGATGAGCAGATGACTAAACACCCAATCCAAGTCCCCATAGAGTGGACCCGTTCGAGAAAAGTTCCTCTCATAGACTCTGCCATCACCCTGAGAGCCTATGAAGTCTATTGTCACGTGTACGGCCCACAGGAAGCCATTGTCGTTGGCAGCTGCAGGGGTGGTTTCAGCGCGACCGAACTCATAGCATTCCTGTACACAAGGTCTTTCCCGAAGGAAGAGTGGAAGAGACGGGTCAACGAGGCATTCCTCGGAATGGACTGGAAAGACTGATGCATGAAACAACCTTCAAATGTCTCGAGACCGTAGAACTCGACAAGCTCGTCATCGCGCTGTCACGGAATACGTATCCCAGCGCCCTGAAGGATTCCGACGGCGACGACCGCCACGTAGTCTTCGACTTCTGCCGCGTCTCTCCAGTGAGCCTCATCTCCTACCGTGGAGACTACAGCCAGCTGGCACTCACTTGGTCCGAGAACGGCGAGATGCTCGTGAAGGATCTAATCCAGATGTTGAAGTCAGCGGTGGGTAAAGACTTCGAAGGTTACAAGGGAGGGATGTACACCTGTGATGTAGACACGCCCATTTGGGTTGACAACTACCGCAGGGCGTCGGAGACTGCCATCGTGGGGATGGCGGTGCCGGAGTTTGGACCTGTGGTGCTGCGGACGCTGTACGACGGATAGCTTGACACCCAGGTTCGAGTAGCGTATACTCGAGCCATCATGAGTCAACGACGCAAGCTCCACGCCCCTCGACCGATGTCGAACATCTGGACCGACTGCGGGATCCTCATCATCGACGAGAAGACCATCGCAGAGGATGCCGATGACGTGACCTGCAAGACGTGCTTGTTCAAGCGTAGTTCGAGAGAAGAACGTGCGGAAGTGTTCCGCGACTCTGGTGCGTTCGGGGAATGGCTGCACAGGTAGTCCGGACACCGTAAGGAGAACAACATGAAGAGATTGCTCGCAGCGGCCGGGATCGTGTTGGGAATGAGTGCTTGTGGAGAAGAACTCGAACTCCCGGCATACCCTTCGGGTTCGTCGATCAGGTGGGTATGTGACTCATCTGGTCGAGTCTACACTCAGACCTTGAATGTTCACCCACACCCCAAGAGTGTGATTACGTGTGAGTCTGGGTGGAGAGCCCTGTGACCCAACGGGCAGTGGAAGGTGGTGACGACTACTCTACCTTCTACTGCCCAGCAACCTATTCCAGAACGGTCTCAGCTTCGATTCGAACACTCTCCTCGAAACCCTCACGGTATAGACCAGAATGTCACCCTCGGTGTTAATCTCTAGATAGTCTGTGATGTAGATTTCGTCTTGGTCCGGGTTCAACGTTCCCAGCGAACCCGTGAGACTGGTGTCAATCCGAACCCCTTCCCCGTCATCTATATGCACTCGAGCATTGGGGAAGATCGTGATCATCAATGATTCCGATGGATTCCGGTGCTGTCTCAGTCTAGCTCGACTTAACGACCTGCCTTGTTCGACAAGAGGCAAATTAACGTATTCTGTGTCATGGACCGACGGAGACACCCCGCTGGATTCTTCCACAATCCAACGTCCCTCTTCCGTGACTTCGATCAAATCGGTTAATCTCAGCAACCTCAAGTAAGCTGGAGGAATAATCTCTTGGGTAGCTATGTTGAATGACCACTCTCCAGGACCAATGATTTGGTCCGCTGCATTCAAACGGACAGCAGTAACCCTGTCCACCGTAATGTTATCAATTTGTGAAATGAACTCTCTATTCGGGATGTCCACCACTCCTAGGGAAGAATCCACTATGGCTGTCACGAACAGTTGATTTTCCAGAGCCCTTTCTCTAAAGCCTGTATCACCAACACCTAAGTCGAACAAGATTCCGTTTCTGCCAATCGGGGAGCGGAATCTCCTGACAGATAGCAGCACGTTACTGTCAGACCCATCCAAGAACATAGCCTCCGCCGTTCCAGCGCGGAGCTTGTCTATCAGAACCTGGTCGATGTCTCGGCTGTACCAATTGAATCTGTTAGTGCGATCTATGGAGGATAATGTGTCAATAGACCATATGTATTCAGAGTTATCTAGAGTCTTGACAGCTAGATGCAGATTTGATAGAGCATGCTCCGTAAGTTGGATGGGTCGATTACGTGACCCAACAAACGAAGATATGATCCGCCCTCTGGACCCACTGACTCTACCGAATTTTCCTTGAACATTATCTGGGTCATTGTGGTCAATAATCCATAATGAATCAGAAGAGGACAGCCACATATCACCTCTAAATGTTGTCAATGATAGAATGTCTCTAATCTCTGGCGGCAGATTGCCTACAAATACTTCCGTAACCCCAGCATTGGTCGGGTCAATTACCCAAAGCTGCGCATCAGAAGTAGAGTCTAATGGATTGGAAACCCCATATAGTCTCCCTTCTAGAATTGTTAATGCGACCATGTCTGGGACACCAGCACCCAGAGTTTTGACTTCTGTTGCAGCGGCGGGATTATCTATGGGAGCACTGTACAGAATATTCGTGGATTTATCTACGATATACCATATGTCATGGAATGTTGTGGGGTTAGATGGCTCAATTATGAGAGCAGATATATTGCCAACTAATCTGCCTCTATCTGCATCGTGTGGATTATTGGGATCAACTACAAAGACTCTATAGAACCCTTGTCTGGTCAATAGGAAGACATACAATTCACCATCCGCATTTTCCATACCAAAGAACTGTGCGACAAATGGTATGTCATCCTGGAAGTAGAATGGTCCAGAAATTGGGCCGAAATTGGTAGTGTCACCGGAATTGTCTGGATCTAGTCTATACAGACCCCAGTCTATCAATATATGTGGTGCACCTGGGAAAGGTAGACGATCTATCGAAAATAGATTAACATCATCCACCGATGCTTCCGTATATGAAATCATCGATCTTACCGGAGAGGGTATAACAGGAATACGAGGATCGAGATAATTACCCCTTAATTGTAATGGTGTTGGCAGCATCGCAATCTGACCAGCTTCATCAGAATCGATATCTGCTTTATGCATCTCACCTGGAGGATTGCCTGGATTTAATAGTCCTAATCTCCATACTCCCCCTTGTTCATCTGTTAGATATATTTCACCATTTATGGAAGAAATGGAATAATAGGTATTGAATATTTCTGTATATCCTGTGGAAGAACCAGGAAAGGGTATAAACGCAGTCGGGAGTCTACTTACCAACACCAGGCTTGTTCCATTGAGATCAACAATCCATAGAAATCCCGATGAAATACCTAGCATAACTCCATTATGAATAGTCAAATCTATTATTTGAGGTGGGTCAATAGGATCTGGATCATATGGAAATGCACCTATTAACCCAAATCCATCATCGTCATTATCAGGGTCCGTGATGTCAATCTTATAGACTCTGTTTTCACTCCCCACAAGATACAACTCATCTTCAAAGATAATTGATGCGTTCCATTCTGGGTTTAACTCCACAAAGCTGGGTAGAAGTCCAACTCTACCGAATTGCCCAGAAGTATCAGAAGGATCTAGGGAATTGATCCTCCATAGAGATTTGTTAGTTATATCAATGCAATACAAAGACCCTCTATGACTAAATAAACCATTAGGTTTATCTAATGATGTTGGGAGATTTCCTCTCAGACCGAATACTCCCAATGTCAAAAATGGGTTTAATGGGTCTATTACCCATAATTGATTTTCGGCTAGCAGGTAGAGAGAATTTTGTACATCTCCGGTATGTCTATCAGAGAGGGTCACACTCACTCTGTTATTCTTTGCATCAAATAACAATTCAGATACAAATGCTCTTGGGGTGTCGGCCCCATCTCTAATGTACGCAGAAGGGAATGGCTCGGTTGATATGAATCCATAGGCACTATTGGTAATGAAGCTCAAGGCAGGATTAGGGGATGCATCTATACCTTCTCTCTTAGTCTTCCATGCTAGTCCTTGAGTGGCATAAACATCGTCACCGAATCCAGACAATCCATCTGCATCAAATAGAGGAATGTTTTGTACCTGTGTCACTTCAGCGGCCCAACTCTGCTCGCTGTTCACATGCTGGATTAATGCTGTGAGCTCAGTCCTTCTGGTGAGATTGTTATCTAGAAGAACTCTCAGCTTACCATTATACAATCTCAAATCTAGAACTCTCTTCAAATCAGCATCGTCATAATATGGCAAGAATACTTCGGGATTAGCGAGCATATTTATTTCTGGAGAATCAGTATACACAGATACAGCATCAACGTCTACCCCTTCAATAGTAGTGTCTACAAGAGCAACTTTGGCTCCTTGCGGTGCGAGATCTGTGATAAATTGCGTTGAAATGTTATTTGGAAGACCCCAAGAATATGGATTCGTGTCACCATCTGAGATTAGATCTGATATCTTCCAGCTTAATGAGTCGCCTGATTCAGTGGAGACTATGAGTGTGAGATTGTTGATTCCAAGCAATGAGAACTGTATTTCTTCATCCGCATCGTCACTCGTTACCAGCCCGGTTAGGGAGATGTTTACCCGAGAGAATGAAATTTCTATGCTGGCGATGTAGGCTCTAACATTCGACTCAACATACCGAGGAGGAATGGGGAAATTGAATATTGTGCTCTCATCCAGTAAACCCCTTTCGGGAACAACTTGAGTCGTTTTCCATGCCAACCCCGGCGCTGCCTGCGGGAAGGCTGGGTCCGACCAACCTGGTGAAACTAACTCATCGAAAATATCTATTCTTTCCAGTTCTCCCCTAAATTGGGATCTCAATCCTAAGTCATTTACCGGAGATAATGGTCCTACTGGTGCAGATGCTCCAAAGTATGAAGTTGAGTCAGCAGCACCCATCCCACCAATACGGAATGCTCTAGAACCACCATCTCCAGATAGCAATTCAGAACGAGTTACGAACCCACCAATCATTCTTTGGAAGGATCTATAGCTTTGTCTATCAACTGAGGATTTGATAGACATAACATTTCTTTCATTAAGCACTACTCTAGAATCAGGAATGTTATCTGCATTAACAATGGATACTATCTTATTCTGTTCAACTACAACATTACTACTATTTAGAGAAGCGAGTTGTTCCAGCGCGGAGTAGACATCCGTGAACCGAATATCTGAAGTTAATGTAGTGCCACCAGATGGTGCTATACCAACTCTGAATCCTTCATCTCCCATTATGTTAACAAGTGCTTCCATCTGTGCTAACACAGTAGTTTGCTTGATAACATTGATTCCTTGTTCTTGGGATATGTCTGTCTTTTGCAGACGATAAGTGTACCCCAAACAGTTGAATGTGATTTCTACGAGTTGATTGCCAGATTTGATTTCAGTGTCAGGCTCGTACAAGTAGCCACCAAAGACCAATCTTCTGAGAGTTCTGTCATAGATTTGAACTTCTTGATCACTAGATGGACGTAACCTTGCCAGAGTATTTGCTCGTATCAGACCATGGATTTTAGCCCTGGAAGGAGAGTCAGATGGTCTCTTAACTCTAACCCTTTTTCTAGCAAATGGGTATAGTTGTCCATTGATATAGACTTCCAGTCCAACACCAGCAATAGGTGGCAGCTTAATTCTTAATGTGGAGGACGCTCTTATACCATGGTTCAGTCCAAATATGACTCTATTATCTTCTGTTCTATTTACAATAATGTCACCACCACCTCTAAGTTGGTGAAATGATACAAATTCAACGAGCTTATCTGGAGAGCCTAGATTCCCTCCCCCACGTATGGAATAATTAGGGTCAAATGTGACTCTAACTTCTACAGGCAGAGTAGTTCTAATATCACCACCACCCCTTATCCGGTGTGAGGATCTGAAAGTAATTCTAATATCACCTTCTCTGGATGCGATCGTGACATCACCATCAGCACGTATGCGATGGAATTTACTGAACTCTATCCGAAGGTCTACTGGTTCCGACTCGACGCTGGCAACAGACCCACGAATTTGGTGATTCTTACTTATGTTGAGAACTCTAACGTCAAATTCAGATAATTCTATGAAGTCTAGTGCGCCACCAGCGCGGATCTGGTGTTGTTTCCCAAATTCAATTACGACATTCTCGTCATACCGAGGGACTCGAGTGATAGCTGCAGGGAGGATTCCGCTTAATTCTAATGTGAAATCTTCGTCAGCGTATCTTGTGCCATCTACTCCATAGACTCTTATTCGAGATGTAGCACCTGTAGGCACTCCTGTCAATACATATAGTCTGTCATCAATGGCGGTGACTCCTCTAAAAAATGTAAGTCCAGTTTCATCTTCGTCAGGTAGCTCGAATCCTTCCGATTCCCTCAAGAATCCTGAGAATTCATAGAATTCAATCCTACCGTTAGTAACGTTGCTATTAAAGGATCTGAGAGCGACCAATCTATTTTGAGTGGTTGTCAACCCGTGCAATTCAGAAGCTGGACTACCAACTAAATTGAAATCTTCACTCTCTATCCTTACTCCAGCAGTGTTATGGACTAAGATCCTAAAAACATCGCTATCAGAGTCTCTCTGCACAAAGTATAATCTAGTATCTGTAGCAGCTAATCCTGGTGCCAATAGAGAATTTTCAATGGCCGCTGTAAAGACTTCCTCCTCCTCTATATACCTTTCTCCATTTAGCCCTATGACGAATATTTCTGTCCTGAATTCAGAAGGTCTATCACTAGATCTCTCTCGTACTATCAGATAGATTCTGTCTCCTGACAAAGCCGCGCCGTCAATGCGACCTATAGTCTGTCTTGCTGATGGAGGAGACGGATGTACTGGGACGCTCAATCCCAATGGGTCTACAGGGAAACTTCTATCCTCTATCCTCCTGCCAGTAGTATCATACACATGCATGATTGCTTGATCAGGAGTATGATCAAACACTGCCATGTGACCGTGCAACAATAACGGGTCGCCTTCAGCGCGGATGGAATGACTCTGGTCGAATGTGACCTGCACATCGCCATCAGTTGGAACCTTTAGAATAGCTGTCGATCTAATTTGATGATTTTTGGAAAGTAGTATCTTGACGTCATCTGGTAATTTAGCGAAATCATTTATGGTTGTACTCGATCTTAATCCTGTAAGAAACCGTCGAGGATTGGTACGTATATCAAAATTCTCACCTAATGGTATTGCTGACAGATACGTTCCATCAGGAAAATTGAGATCAGATGGCTGACCACCACTATCTATGTTGAACAATTCATAGATGAACCCTCTATCTATAAATACTCTACCACCTCTTCTGTAGAATGTCCTAAATTCCTCATTAGTTAGTCGATTGCCAGATAAATCATATACTCTAACTGTGGAAAAAGATACTCCTGGTGATGATTCTGATTGAATGTTAAATAAGTATATTCTGTCTCTATAGATAAATGACTCTAGGTAATCAGGGGGGAATTCAACATTTACTGATTCTTCGGGATGAAATCCACCATTATAGTCATATACAGATACTTGGTATCTAATTCCCTCTGGAAAAAGATGTCTCTGGATTGTATTTACTAGATAAATTCTATTATTCAACAAATGCATTCTTGTTTCTTGACCTATATCGCGCCGTACAACAAATTCACCAAATTGATTACGATTACTTGTTTGTACGTCTAACCCTAAACTTACATTACGAATTGGGATATCTTCCTCTGGTAATCTTATGACTTCTATAGAGGATGCAGTAAGGTTCCATGAATAAACTTGAATAATGGGTGTCGCATCTAATCCAAGAGTGTATAAATAGAGTCGATTCCCTCTAATTCCCATCGAGAAGGGGTTTCTATCCCCACCAACCTCAAATGAGAAAATCTCTACACCACCATTTATGAGTTTCAGTTCATTTCTAAATCTGCCTAAGATTAATATATTACGAGTCCCTAAATCAAATTCTGTTGAGATTACAGTAAGTTGTACAAATAAATTAACTTCTGGAGCACGGATGGAGTGGTCTAACCCAAACTGGACTTGAACCGATCCTGGAGGCTCAACAACTGGGTCGCCCGAGGCTCGAATATCATGGAGCCGCTGCGAAGTGATCTCTACTCTGGGTGGGGTGACGGAGCCAGGATCATCTGATGTGAGATCCCTAATCGATCTAGCATTGCCAGTAAGAGTATCGAGGAGTGCACTATCTGCAGAACTAGCAGAAATAGTTATTTGATAAAGTCTGTTAGTTGCTGTGACTCCATATAATACACCATCATGTTGAACGAGTCCAGCAATACTAACACTTAGATCCCCAATCCTTTCAGTGGCAATAACTCCATTATCGATTGTTGTTGGGTCAATTTTATGGACAGTTACATTATTTGAAAGTGCATAGAGAACGTTGTCATAAGTAAATAGTTTGTAACCAGTAAGAGTTCCTGTCCGACCAATCAGACTGTATCCCGATGTAAGTGCTGTATTGATTGCGAAGATTTCATTTCCAAAAGCGAAATAAACATTTGTGCCTAGAACTACAATTCCATTGGGGACTCTCCTTAATTGACCAGTGAAATCCCCACCAGTAACATCACGACTTATAGATACTGTATTTGTAGATATAATTAGCTCTCTTAATCCCCCTGCTCTTGACGGAAGGATGTATAGTTTATCACCGATAGATATAATGTTCTGTAATGTGCCAACAGATCTATCGTTTCTATTCGAATCCCTATATCTAATGGGAAAATTGCCAACGAAAGTATCTGTACGAGTAACTGGATCTATTGTATGTAGAGTATTTCTCCCATCAGTATTGCTAGAAAGTGCATACAAAGGCATAATGCATTCCTAAGTGGTAGCGGGCTCCACACCATCCAAATTGATCTCGATATACAATCTTCTGTTGCTGAAAGTAATTGAGTCCCCGGCCGCTGTCATATCAGTAGGAGTAATATTTCGGTATGCATGCAATACACCAGACTCTTCCGGTCGTCCTCTCCAAAGACCCACAATGGTCGGTTCAGCATCGGTGTCGGCTGACAGCGCGGTGACGAATGTGATCGCGCCTTGCGATGCTCTGCGATGTCCTGCGACGCTTGCGAATATCCACCCCGCTGTAGGTGCTCCATCTACTCCACCGCCTGTCAGTCTAGTTGCTGCTGTAGGCACCCCGCTGCCCGAGTGGAGTTCCCAGAACATATCTTCTTCAGCAAATGCATCTCCTGCAAGAGCTTTAAGTCCTCTGTCCATACCTTCTTCGGTCAGAACAATGCTGCTATGACTTAGGAGAACTCCGATGAATGATTCTACGGATACGAGAGGCACATTGAGCATGGGAACTGCAGATACAGGATCGTCCCAAATCAAATCACCATCCAGCCAGAAGCCGAATGCATCGCCGGACTGTGAGTCGTCCTCACCGGCGTTGAAGAACTCCATGTCTGGGAACTTCAATCGCCGGTAACTAGAGACAGTCTCCACTGAGAAGTCAGAGGACATCAGGTCATGGTCGGTATACCCGTTGCCCGCGAGTTCATTTGTTCTGAGGGCAGGGAAGGCTGTGTGGAGCTTACCCTCCCTCCGCGTGGCCGCAGCAACTTCTTGGCCTACAACGGCGTTCAGGAAGCGGTCCGACCCTATGATGGAAAGTCCCATATTTGGTCCAATATCGGACACATGGGATTATGCACCAACTAGGTCTAATTCTATGAACATCTGGTTTGCTGGGATCAATACACTGGTATTGATGGCTGTGTTGCCAGTTGAAGTAATACTTCGATATGCAAATAGGGTTTCCTCATTACCACCATCATTTCTCCAAAGAGCCAACTGTGTTGGTTCCTCGTTGGTGTCTGCAGATAATCCACTTGAAAACACTATTGCAGCTTGGGAAATGCGACGCCATGGTCCTATCGTAGTGAATGTCCAAGTGGTTACAGGAGCTCCTGTAATTCCACCACCAATAATCTTATTTAATTCATCAGGTACACCAGTGCCAAAATGTAATCTCCACCCCATATTAACGGGAACAAATCCCTCCCCAGCAACTGCCCTCATGCCCCGATCTATAGCAGTCGGTGTCAACGTTAGAGAAGCGTCCGACATCTCTACTCCAATAACTCCATCTCCTGCATTTGAGAATACTCTAGCTCCACCCGGAATGATCTGTTGTACATCACTCCACTGGAGGGTGTTGCCATGCCAAAACCCGACTGAATTTGCAATTTGAGCTTGGACTCCAGCGGCGGTGAACCATTCCAGTCCTGGGAATCGTAGTCTTCGGAATCCAGCAAGGTCATCATATTGAACTGTACTTGGGTCTACGAATACATCGGAATACCCATGTCCTACCAATTCATTTGCCAATGATGGCTCTTGTTCCGTATGCAACTTGACACGAATGCCAGATAATGATGCTGCAGGAACTAATTGTCCAGTGGCCGCTCTGAGGAACCGATCCGCACCTTCATTCGTAAACATGTCTGCTATCCTCTGTCACCAATTGGTGCTGTTACCCGATCCCTAACCGACGACCTACCCGACCAGCATTTTCGAAGAACTTCTCAACTTGATCGTCTTCATCATCCGGCATGGACATCTGTGCTCTGTTACTGTCAAACTCTCTAATAAGCTCTTCATCAGGGTTAGTGCCAGATGTTGTAGTAGCCTCTGTAGCAGCCTCAACCAAGCTGGACTGGTCTAATGCATCGAATCCAATCCCTCCCGCAGCATCCAATGATCTCGAGTCATCTCCCATCGCATCCAACTCGAGTAGCGCAAGGAGTTCTTCAGGGTTCATGTTTTTTGCAAGAGAGAATATTGTAATATACTTCAATCAATCAAGAGAGTCAATTTCCTATTATATAAACATAGTCTTGCCTGACTTTACACGACGAATGCCTTCTTTTTCCACCCTTGCTGTCAATGGCCCATTGTAAGGATTGTCAGTAGGGTTGGATTCTTCCTTGCACGCTTCCTTGTAGTCCTTGGCATACTGCCTGGCATAGAGAACGTCCTGTATGATTGACAGCGGCACCTCGTCGAAGTCTCTCAATGCTTGGCCGACGCTGCAATTGAATTCTCTGCAATAGATGTCTATCAGGTTAACATCCGGCTGACCGGCTCCATCATCTTGACTCAAGTAAGCATGCAGGTCTGTCTCAATTGATTGCTGCCTTTCTTTCCTTGGCTCATCTAGGTGGACTATTGTCAGAATCTTATTCGAGAGCCACTTCTTGACAGATAGTGGGAGGGTCTTGATCGTGTCCTCATTGATATCATCTTTTAGAGACCATGCTTGAATTCCCTTAGCTATCAGCGCGGGGATGTTCCAGCCACCAGGTTGCGACACATCTCTCAAATCATCGACTGTTAGACGGCGCAGTTGTACAGAATTGTCATCCCAATCTGGAACCTTAATGTACCCGACAGGCAGCATCTACACTAGTCCCGTGCGATTGAACCTGCCAGCATATCCACAGGTTACGATGTATTTGGTCAGCTTCTTCGCAACAATGAAAGGTCTCCGGCGCTTGATACGAACTTCCAAGTCCCACATTTGACCTGGCCCAAATTCTATCTGCAAAGTCCTGGAAGGAGTGTCTGGGCTGATGCCAGCCTCCTTCCGAAACACATTCAATACGTCCTCTGGGTTGGCACCGTCATTGAATAATACAGTAACGATTACGTCAGTAAAGGTTCGAACTGCTGTGTACAACTCTTCTGTATCTCCCCCACCTAGAGGAATATACTGTTCTGTCCCATCATGCTCACTGAGACCCGTAATAGAGACGAGTCTGTTCTTGCCATTAAGCTCCCTAAGCACACCATTAGGGTCATCCATGCGGATTACAACGTCGGCGCTGCTGCGTATGGGCATGATTTATTCCCTATGGAGCGAAACGACCATTCCATCAACATTTGGTTGCTCACCCAACACACTGGGTGGGTCAACAAATTCTGCCCTAAACCTGATATATTGGTCAACCAATCCGGTCCATCTACGTTCTAGAGATACTGGACCTCCTTGCTCAGTAACATACGACGGAGCATTTGCAGGTGTTGTGAATACTCCATCAGGACTGGAAGAAGATACTATGCCGACATTGAATCCACCATAGCCCCGCAAAGAGACATTCTTGCAAGCAATGTTCATAGACCAATTACCACTCCCCTGCGCATTTCTATCTAGGACATCTCCCAATAATGTCAACATGTGGGAATTGTCCGGGAGGGTTTCAAAGGCAGCATCGAATGGCATGATGGTGAACCCATCAAAAACCCCACCATTGACATTAAAGTCCAACCCGGCGCGAACCCAATCACCTGGTGGTATCTCCCTAGTGCTAGCCATGTTGATAACTTCAGAGAGTACATGCACCGTTGCACCTATACTGATATCATCAGAATACATTATTGTAATAGCTTCGAGATTATCCAATTGTGCTCTGATCTGACCTATGGTCTCAGAATCCCAATACCCATTCAAACGGAGGATATTACGAGCAACTCCAGTGAATACCATCTCAGTCTCAGAGTTCCCCACTGGATGGAACTCTTTCTGTGTGTCTTCAAAATTAGGATTCAATGTTTGCACAACTGGCCGCACGTCTACAGCGCCGGTGTAGATGAATGGAATACCAGATGCGGATCTTATGGGCATTAGCCTAATTCCACCACGATATCAAAGTCTGCAGTGTCCCCATACACTGGACTGACTGTGTTCCTAAGAAGCCCCATATTGTCATACACTGCACCCTCTAGGAACTTTGCCTCTCCATTTGAAAAATAAGCACCCACATTCTCATGAACATACACCGCATAGTGTGCAGTATAAGATACTGAACTCCCACTTGCCGACCCTGAAGCAAGTAAGCGACCAGTACGAACAGGCACTCTTCCTTCAGATAGTCTTAATAACAATCGTGCTGCAAATGGTATATTTATTGATTCAATCCTAGCAATGGTAGCTCGAGTCCGAGCCCATGCAACCACGAATCTAATCGAATTTGAAATGTTCGATGGTAATGACCGCAAATGTCTCAAGAAAATAGCGAAAGTGGCGGGTTCCCAATGAATCGTAGCAGATACCATAACTCATCCCGCATAGTCCAGTATTCGGTATATTCTTTCAGCTTGTCTCCTGGCTATACGATACTGACTTCTATTCCCAGCGCGGCATAGAACCTGCACCCTGTGATTCTCGATAATAGGTCTCCCGCTACCAATTACCTGCTCGTTTGCTGGACTAATGTATTCGAACAGTGCCACTTCTATTCCTCTTGGTGAGTTCCCTCCGGTTTGATGAGATGATGAGCTATCATCTGGAAGCACCCCAAGATAGATATTGTCCTCAGTATCTGCTTCTCTCCAAGAGTTGGGTTCAGTAGCTGATGTAATTAGATCCTTAATCTGTTCCAATAACTCATCTGAGTCGAATGAACCAGTTGGTGTCTCTCTCTGGATAGCAACATTGAATACAATGCGAGGTCTACCCTGTTTGTCAGGACCTGTGCTGAAAGGCGACTGCAGGCACTCTATGACTAGTGGCATTTATCTGTACGTGATCTCTAGATGGTGTGGGCCGTGGCGATCACTAACTATCCGCACTCCAACCAGAGTTGGGAACCGAGGTTCAAATGGTTCCGGCAATTCGATACGATCTCTTGTACGAATGGTGACTTTTCGAGTATTATCCTGTGGATCAGGCCATGTCATGAATGGCAAAATGATCATACCTTTTGCATCCAATGTTTGCACATCATTTCCAGGATCACGGAATGACGACTCCTGGATGTAGATGTTGCTAATGGTCTCAGGGTCAGAGTAATTCGTATCGCTATATCTAGACAGCACTCTCTCGAGAACTATCGAATGTGGCCCAAATGACAGACGTGAACGCATTTGTTTAGCTTTCTTGCCTTGCCTTATGCGTTACAAGGTTTACTATTCGGATACCCGCTGACGCCCCGCTCCGAATTTCCTCCACGGCCGTATTTCACACGTGATAAAGTAATGGCTAGGTGCGGGTGGGGAGGATTGACTGTGTGACTCCCCACCCGCTGGATGAAGAGGAGTGACCAACTCTCCACCCAATTCCTCCTACTTGCGATTCATCCACCAGTGGATCGCACCGTGGTAGACTGCAGTGAGCACTGCCACTGCAGCCGCAACCTCATCCGGGTCGAGAACTTCGTGCAGATCAGGCACGATGACGGTCACCGTCGACAGAACCGCTGCAACCACCACTCGTACTCGTTCGTCACCCATTTACTGACTCCTTTACTGCAACGTGGTCTGCGTTACACGGGTCTCTGTCGAATGAGCCCCGTAGTTGAGTGTTTCTGTCACTTCGTCCCGCGATGTGGGCTGATCGGACGTCGCATACGGCTGATGCTGGAACACGGCCATGCCATGGTACAGCGACCGGATGGGGAAGGTCACGACCTGTGGCGGGAAGTCACCACCGTCGAACGGACCTGCACGTGGCTTGAATCGGCACGAGACGGTCACGTTGCCATCGAAGTCCGTATCGTAGACCAGCTGCACCTGTGCTGTACCACGCTGCACTGTGAGCGACATGACGACGCCGGTGCCAGGTGGAACAGTGGTCGAAGCAGAGTCAGTGCTGCCGACTGATGTAGTGGTGGAGTGCGTCTCTGACTGACCGTAGCCACCGGAGAACGTGAAGGTCTGATGTGCGTCCAGCGCCGCGAAGCTGGCCGATGAGCCTATCCGGAACCCAACGGTCGTGCTAGACGATCCTTCGACGTGCCATTGACTGGTGCGCGACACGGTATCAGTGACTTCGGCGCTCTCGCTGATAGTGCAGACCTGTGGTGCAGCGCCCTGACGATTGTCGCACGTAGTCTTGTGTGCGACCTGTGATTCCACACCAGATGAGATGATGGTGCTCGACTTGACATCGCGGTATTCGAGCACCTGTGACGTGTCGATGTCCTGTGCAGTGCGCCACCACCCGCCAAGGTTTCGGTCAGGGTAGCCGCACGCTTTGATCTTCGCCCGAAACATGAAGTTGTCGGTGCCAACTCCAGGGTAGGCTAGAAGTCGCCCGAGATAGTCCGCTGGCACGTTGCTGCGGATGTCCTGTCGACCATGAGCAGCTACAGCGGGCATGCCGTTGGGACCGCCGTCGGTGACGATATCCACGCTGATGCCCTGAGCATAACCCAGCTCGCAGCCGATCATGAAGGCGATGAGAGAACCGAGGATGAGTCTGCGCATTGTTACTCCTGTGTTACGCCGCTCGAAATTGCAAATTGTCCCAATCTACGTTGTCATTGCTGATGTCAACCAGCGCCGATGTCACACCGGCCTTGTTGATCTCGGTGATGAACGCGGCGCTGATCGATGGTGTGACACCCCGCCAGATGTAAGGCTCGGTTTCGTCCAATTCATCCAGGTCCGAGAGACGCCACTTCAGGGTGTCGCCGTTGGCCGCACGGATGACCAACCCGAGGTTGTCTTCGGCGGCTTCGGTGAATTGCGGTCCTGTGCTAGTGCCCGAATCGGCTACAGTCGTCGAAAGGTACAGTTCAAGGATATCGCCACTGGCAGTAAGTCGGAGGAGTGTAACGAAGGCATTGCCGCCGCCCTGGATGTAGGCCGTTGGGATCTGTTGCGTCGCCCTATAGCGGCTATCACCATTAAATAAGATGCGTCCCCTGCTATACGCTATGCTGCGTGTAAAGGACCAGACCGCCCCTGGCGTAGTGCCCCACGTGACGGTCGAATCGAAGATGCTGATTGGTTGCACGGAGCGGTAAATCCACTCCGTCCCAATCTTCATACCGCCAACACGCTCGGTGCCTATCTTCAGCCCGCCGACCACCTCACCACCAATCTTGAGTCCCATGATTATGCCTCTGGGAACCAACCGATGGTGCCGGATGGGACGTTCGCTGGGACAGCGGCCTCATTGGCGTAGCGGGTAAATGTCGGCAATGAATCGAGTTTGGTTTCGTCTTGGGTGGTGAATGCATTCGCACGTGAGCTATTAATGGCAGCGGCGATAGCAGTGTTCATTTGAGTAACTGTTACGTCACCCTGATCACCCTT
>JGI24794J26673_10000318_pt1 | contig 34961 bp, 23 predicted proteins | sample MesohylPK_FD_26673 | JGI IMG/M metagenome (IMG submission 26673) | reverse complement strand
CCCGCCGCTCGGGGTCCGGTATGGCGTCGTAATAGGCCTGCAGCTCCTCCGGCGATTTTTCCAGCACCTTGTGGCGGACGAAGATGGCGTAGGTCAGCGCGCCCAGCGCCGGCAGGTAGCTTTCGTCGGCGCGCTTCATCCACAGATTGGCGTCGGCGCGGTCGCCGGGCGCATCCGGCATCAGGCCGGGGCCGGAAAAGGCATCGTCGAGATAGCGCATGATGATGCTCGATTCGACCAGCACTCGCCCGTCATGCACCAGCGTCGGCACCACGCCCTGCGGATTGAGGGCGCGGTAGGCCGGCGTGTTCAGGGCTCCGGCGTCGCGGTCGAGCACCCGCGAAATGTAGCCGATCCCCTTTTCCTCGGCGGCCAGGCGCGCCTTGAGACCGCAGGTCGCCGTCGGGAAATAATAGAGTTCGAGCATATTCGTTCCTCACCTTGCCGTAGCGTTGCCGGTGACCGTTGCCGGTGACCGTAGCGGGAAACCGGGCGGGGTCCGGCGGCATCGCATCGCTCCACCGCGCAACATGCCCGTCCGGACGCGCCGACACAAAGCAGGTTTCGTACAGGGCCGTAATCCCGGCGCAGCGCGCCTCCCGAACGCCGGCTTTCCGCCCGTTCCTTTCCGCACCGGACTAGCGCGTTTGGCATCGGAGGTGCACGAGATGGACTTCGCCGGCCTGGCGGGGCGATCGGCCCGAAAGCGCCGATCTCGCCTTCCCGGCGGATCGCCGCGCCGGTCTGCGATTCATCGCGGTGTGGCGCTTGCGGGTTGACAGCCGGATAAAGAACATTAAACGAACAAATGGCCGGAACGGCTCGGCCCTCGCAACAAGCATCGGAATTCTGCGACGAAAATCCTCCACTGCACCGCCCGTTGGGCGGCACCGGTCGGAATAACGAACGGGGGCAGACGGGGCGGCCTGGAAACCGAACATGACAGACCATGACACGCCCGTTTGTACCCTCTTGTCCATTTCTGTCCCTTCCTGTCCGGTTGTGTCCGGACAGGAAGGGACAAACCGATGATTCCGTAACCCGGCGAATGGGATTAGCGTCATCCATTCTTGGTCGGTCGGTTACGGCCCCGCCGGTCCCCGTCGGTTCAGCCGGTTTTGCGATATTGCCGGAAAGCGGGAGAAATTGCCGGCCGGTCGGCCCGGATCGCGACGGCGACGCTGCCGGCTGCACCCTGCCGAATTGGCGATACGCGTTTCCTGCTGCCCTCGACAGCGGGCAGGTGCGCTCGATGCAGGACCACGGTCAGCACGACTGAGGCATGGTGAAGTTCAGAAACAATAGGATCTCGCGGCGCACCGTCGACGCCATCGCGGTGGAACGGGACACGGTGTCCCGGGACAGCGAGCTTCGGGGTTCGGGGTTCGGTTCTATGCCTCGGGACGGAAGGTCTGCATCGTTCAGACCCGGGCTCGCGGCGAGGCGGGTTGCGGGCGCGATGACGCCGACGCGCTGCAAGTCCTTGGGGATATCCGAAAGGAGATCGATGTAATCCGGCGCTGACGTACGGTGCTCCGGGGCCAAACGGGATTGTTGTCGCCAATGCGCCGACCCCTGCCTATGATGGCCGCCGCCTGTGAAGGCATCGTGCCGGCAGCGTTCCCGGTTCAGCTACATTCGCAAGGCTTGGATCCCCGAACATGGCAACGAGAGCCAGTTTCGCCCAGGCGGTCGATCCGATCGAGCTGGAGATCATCCAGGAGGCTATGATCTCCATCGTCCGCGAGATGCGGGTCAATCTCGTGGCGACCGCCTATTCTTCGATCATCTACGAGGCCTACGACTTTTCCTGCGTGCTGATCGACGGCCGGGGGCAGATCGTGGCGCTGGCCGAGGACAACCCGTCCCACATTTTTCCGGTGCCCTGGTCGGTCAGGCAGATGTTCGACACCTTCGGGGACGACATAGGGCCGGGCGACGTATTCCTGCACAACGATCCCTATACCGGCGGCACCCACCTCAACGACATAGCGATGATGTTTCCGGTCTTCGCCGAGGGGCGGCTGGTGCTGTTTCCGTGCGTGCGCGCCCATTGGGGCGATGTCGGCGGCACCACGCCAGGCAGCATCTCGGGCAAGTCGACGGAGATATTCCACGACGGCGTGCGCCTGCCGATCGTGAAGATCGCCAGCGGCGGAGAGCTCAACCGAGGCCTGTTCGATGTGATGATGGCCAACATGCGCGTGCCGCGGGAGCGGCGCGGCGATTTCATGTCGACCTGGGGCACTTGCCAGGTCGCCGAGCGGCGCATCGCCGAACTGTTCGAACGGTACGGCGTCGCGACCGTCGAGGCCGCCATCGCCGAACTGATAGACCGGGCCGAGCGCCGGACGCGGCAACGGATCGAGGCGCTCGCCGACCGGGAATATGTCTACGAGCACTATCTGGACCCGGTCGGCGCCGATGCAGAACCGGTGATCGCGAAAGCGCGAATCCGGATCGACGGAAGCGACATCGCGGTCGATTTCACCGGCTCGTCCGGCCAGACCAAAGCGGCCATGAATGCCGGCCCGGCCGTGGCGGCAACCGGCGCCTTCATCGTGCTCAAGGCCTTTCTCGATCCGGCCCAGCCGATCAACCACGGAAATTTCCGGCCGATTTCCATAACGGCGCCGGAAGGCTCGTTCTTCAATGCCCGGTATCCGGCCTCCTGCGCGGGATCGTCCGAAGTGAGGCACGCCGCCATTTCGGCGGTTCTGGGGGCCATGAGCCAAGCCATGCCGGAACGCATGGCAGGCGACATCAAGGGAACGTCGAACCACATCTATATCGGCGGCAAGGACCCGGACCGGCCCGAACCGTTTATCTTCTACGAATATCCCGCCGGCGGGACCGGCGCGACCGCAGAAGGCGACGGCGGCGACGCGCTGCGCAATTTCGCAGAGGGGGATTTCGCCTCCATACAATCCGTCGAGCAGATCGAGCACGAAAGCCCGCTGCTGGTCGAACGCTGCGAAATCCGGCGCGACTCCGGCGGGGCCGGGCGGCACCGCGGCGGCTGCGGCCTGCGCCGGGACGTGCGCGTGCTGGTCGACGAAGCGCTGCTCTCGGTTTCCTCCAACAAGAATGTCCTGCCGCCGTTCGGGGTCGCGGCGGGATGGCCGGGTGCGCCCAACAATTTCTCGGTCGTCCGCAACGGCGAAGAGCTGGCGCCCTCCGATACGCCGGGGCAGATTCAGGGCTTTCCCCTGCGCCGCGACGACATCGTGGTCATGCGCAGTTCGGGCGGCGGCGGATTCGGCGATCCCCTGGAGCGCGATCCGGCGCTCGTCCTCGACGACATTGCCGAGGGCCGGCTCTCGGTCGAAGCGGCGCGCCGGGTCTATGGCGTTGCGGCCGACGGGCAGGCATTCGACCCGGACGCGACGGCTGCCTTGCGGATCGGGATGCAGGCGGAGCAGCGGCTGCTGACCGTCGATCCGGTTCCGTCTCCGCCGCCGGGCGGCAGGATCTGGTGCGACCTTGCAAAGGGCACGATTGCCCGGCTCGGCCTGAAAGACGGCGGCGCCCACGAAATCCTCGATGCCGGAGGCCCTGGCCTGCGAGTCTGGATACGCGGCGGCGAGGGAATGGGCGAGAATACACTCAGGCTGCCGGAGCGCCTCTGCCGTGTCCTGGACCTACGCAAAGGCGACGGCGTCGCGCTCCGGCCGCTGTCGGAACCGCTGTGCGCCAAACCGTCATGACCGGCGAAGCGGGCCAGCGCGACCTGATTGCGACCGCCGCGCGGATCTTTCCCGGTGGCGTGCTGAGCCGGCACAAGCTCGACGACGATCGCCAGCTTGTCTTCGTTTCCGGCCGTGGGGCGCATGTCGCCGACGCCGCCGGCCGCGAATTCATCGACTTTACCTGTGCGGGCGGGGCCGTGCTGCTCGGCTACGATCATCCGGGCGTTCTGGCGGCGCTCGACGCCCAGGCCCGGCGCGGCACGCATTTCTTCGGCCTGCTCAACGAGCCGGCGATCCGCTACGGCGCCGAGCTCCTCGACGTGCTGCCCGTCGGCGGGCAGATCCGGTTCTGCTGCTCGGGCGCCGAAGCGACGTTCAACGCGATCCGGCTCGCCCGCGCGTATACGGGCCGTAACAAGATCCTCAAATTCGAGGGCGCCTACCACGGCCATCACGACTACGGCATGTGGAGCTACAACCGCTTCGGCGGCGACGCCTTCTCGCCGGCTCCGAACTCGGCCGGGATGGCCGCGGGAATCGGTGCGGATATCCTGGTTGCGCCCTACAATGACGTCGCCGCGGCGGAGGACGTGTTCCGGCGAGAGGGATCGGCGATCGCGGCCGTGATCATGGAGCCGGTGCAGCGCATGACGGCGCCGGCGCCGGGATATCTCGAGCGCGTGCGGAACCTCGCTTCGGAAAACGGCGCCATCCTGATCTTCGACGAGACGGTCACCGGCTTCCGCCTGGCGCTGGGCGGTGCGCAGGAGCGCTTCGGCGTGCTGCCCGACCTCGCGGTCTATGGCAAGTCGCTGGGCGGCGGCCTGCCGCTCGCGGCGGTCGCCGGCGATCCGGAGATCATGGCGCTGGCGTCGGTCGAGGCCTGGCAGAACGATCCCAGGGGCGTCTTCTTCTCCGGCACGCTGTTCGGCAATCCGATGGCCTGCGCCGCCGGGCGGGCCTTTCTCGCGGCGTTGCGGGAACCGGACGCCTTTCCGCCGTTTCTGGCCCGCGCCGAAGCCCTGAAATCGGGGCTCGCCCGGATCCTCCGCAAGCATGGAGTCGAAGCGCACGTCATTGGCGAGGGGCCGATGTGGCGGCTCCATTTCGGCGATCCGGGACGCATCCACGATGTCCGGGCGACCGCCGACAAGGACCGCCAGCGCGCCTTCGATCTCGGCCTGCTCGATTCCGGCATCTTCGTGCGGCCGGGCGGCGGGCACTATTTCTCGATGGCCCACACGGACGAAGACGTCGAGACGGTCCTCCGGGCGGCGGACCGGATCGCCCCGCGGCTCTAGGGCCGGAAGCGCATGGCAGTCGCAGTCGGCATCGATATCGGCGGGACCTTCACGGACGTCATCGCCCTGGATCTCGAAACCGGCGAGGTGCGCGCCGCGAAATCGCTCACAAGCTACGGGGACGAGACCAAAGCACTGATAGAGGGCCTGCAGGATGTCGGCGTTTCCTATGGGGAAATCGACCGACTGGTGCACGGCACGACCATCGGCACCAACGCCATCCTCGAGCGCCGGGGCGCGCGCACCGCTCTGCTGGTCACCGCAGGATTCCGCGACCTGCTGGTCATCGGCCGGACCCGGCGGATGGCGCCGAACACCCTGTTCGACCTGACCTTCCAGCGGCCGGACCCGCTGATCCCGCGAGCGCTGCGATACGACATCGAGGAACGGGTCGGCGCGTCGGGCGAAACCGTGCGGCCGCTGGACCGCGACGCGCTTTCGGCCGTTCTGGACGATCTTGAACGGCAGGACATCGAGTCGGTCGCCGTGTGCTACCTGCACGCCTACGCAGCACCGGGACACGAGCTGGAAACGCGCGCGGCGATCCGGGAGAAGCTGCCGGGGGTGCCGGTATCGCTGTCCCACGAGGTCGTGCCCGAATACCGCGAATTCGAACGCCTGAGCACGACGGTCCTCAATGCCTATATCGCGCCCGCGCTCGAAGACTATCTGGCGCGGCTCGAGACCGTCCTGCGCGGGCACGGTGTCCGCGGCGCCCTCTTCATCATGGCGTCGAGCGGTGGCGTNCTCTCGCTGGATCGGGCCCGCCTATTCCCCGTGACCACTGTCCTGTCCGGACCGGCCGGCGGCGTCGTCGCCGCGGTGCAGGCGGCCGCGGCGGCCGGCGCGCGCGATCTCATCACCTGCGACATGGGCGGCACGAGCACGGACGTCAGCATGATCCGCGACCTGACGCCGACGGTGAAGAAGGACGGCGTCATCGCCGGAATGCCGCTGAAGTCGACCCAGATCGACATCAGCACGGTCGGCGCCGGCGGCGGCAGCATCGCCTGGCTGAGCGACGAGGGGCAGCTTCATGTCGGCCCGAGGAGCGCCGGATCGCGCCCCGGGCCGATCTGCTACGGCCTGGGCGGAACCGAACCGACGATCACGGACGCGAATCTCGTACTTGGCCGCCTCACAGTCGGCCGCAAGCTGGGCGGGCGGATCGAGCCCTCGGTAGAGCATGTCGTGCCAGCGATGCGCGATCTGGCGGGCCGCCTGGGCATCGAGAGCCCGGAACGCATGGCCGACGGCATCGTCCGCATCGGCGTCGCCAAGATGGTCGCCTCGATCCGCGAAATCTCGATCGCCCGCGGCCACGACCCGCGCGGCTGCGCGCTGGTCGCGTTCGGCGGGGCCGGGCCGATGCATGCCACCCAGGTCGCCGAAGCCCTGGCGATCCCGAAGGTGATCGTGCCGCCCCATGCGGGGAACCTGTCGGCGCTCGGCCTGGTCTCCGCCGACCTGCGCATCGATCTCGGCGAAACCGTGCTCCTGCCCAACGAACCGGCGAGCATGCCGGCGGCGCAGGAAGCCTTCGCGCGGCTGGAAGAGACGGGCCGCGACCGGTTCGCCGCGGAGGGCTTCGCGCGGGCCGCCGTCAATATCGAGCGAGTTGCCGAGATGCGCTATGCCGGACAAGCGCACGAGCTTGCCATTCCGGTCGCCGCAGAGATCGGACCTGCCGGTCTCGCCGATGCGTTCAACACCAGCTACGAGCAGGCCTACGGCCATTGCAACCGCGACGAGGCGATCGAGATCGTCAACCTGCGCCTGGCCGCCAGCGTGCCGGTGCCGCAACTGCGCCCGCGGGCACGCCAGGCCGACGATACCGGCGCGGTCGGCGATCGGGCCGTCTGGTTCCGCGACGGTTTTACGGCGACTGCCATCTATGAGCGGCACCGGATTCCCGTCGGGGACTGGCTTCCGGGTCCGGCCATCGTCGAGGAGGGCGGCGCCACAACGGTCGTCTTTCCCGACTGGCGGATACGGCGGGACGAACACGATAATCTGAACCTTGAACGGATGGATTGAATCCGACGCGCCGCCTGTCAGGGGTCTTGTTGACAGGTCAACGTCGCGTGATAGGATTCAAGCAGTGCATGAAAAGAGGGCGGCTCCCATTCCACACGGCCATTGGGGTGTCGCTAAGCGATAGTTTGCACTCCGATGGCCCCGAGCGATGGACTGACCGCCCCCAAATCGAACTTGAAAAAGCGTCCGGAAAGAGGGCGCTGCGAGGAGGGATTGGAATGTCTATTATAGTTCGCTGGTTTGCCGGCCTTTTGGCGCTCGTCATCGCGTCGAGCGTACATGCCGCGCCTAAAAAGACCGACTGGACCATTTCGTCGGGTGTCGACCCGTCCGGGCCGTTCCAGGTGATCGCCGAGGCCATGGGCTTCTTCAAGAAGCAGGGCCTGAACGTCACGGTAAAGAAATACTCGTCGGCGACCCGCGGATTCCGCGGCATGCTGGCCGGGGAGAACGACATGGCGAACTCGGGCTCCTTCGCGCCCGTCAGCACGCTGGCGCAGGGCTCGAAGAAGTTCAAGATCGTCGGCTCGACCCGCAACAGCCAGAGCGGCTTCACGGCCATCGTCGTCCGGCCGGGGATCATGGACGCCAAGGGCCTCGATGGCGCCAGGATCGGTATCGCGCGCGGCAGCCCGTCGTCTCACATGTGGTTCGACAAATACGCCGCCAAGAACGGTCTGAAGAATTTCAAGCGGCTGTGGCTGCAGCCGCAAGAACAGCTCATTGCCTTCAGCAAGGGCGAGATCGATGCGGTCTCGATCTGGTACCCGTGGGCCGGCCGGGCCGCCGGCGTGCTCAAGGGCGCCAAGGTGCTGGCGCGCGACAAGGATATCGGCTTCGTCAACGACACGCCGATCACCTTCAGCGCCGGTCTGCTGGCGGACCGCGATGCCGCGCTGGGCATCATGAAGGGGATGGTCGAGGCCAGCGCGTTTCTCGATGCGAAGCCCGACGAATCGGCCAAGATCGTCAGCAAGGCGTTCAAGATCGACCTGAAGGACACCAAGGCGATCTCGAAGACGATCAGCCTGAAGGTCCAGTTCTCCGACGGCACTACCGCCGACCTGTGCCAGTCGCTGAACTTTCTCAAGGGACTCGGCAAGGTGAAAGGCCAGCCCGACTGGAAGACGGGTCTCGATTCGAGCATCATGAAGGCGGTCGCCCCGGAGCGCGTCACCGCGAAATCGCTGCCGAACTGTTAGCAGTCGGCGCGTATGCACGCGGCGGAGTTCATCGGGGTAAAGAAGCAATTCGGCGGGCGGGGAGAGGATCCCAGCCCGCCGGCCCTTGAGAATTTCGAAGTCGCGATCCGCGAGCGGGAGTTTTTCTGCCTGCTCGGCCCGAGCGGCTGCGGCAAGACCACGGCGCTCACCCTGCTGGCCGGCTTCGAAATGCCGACCGCGGGGCAGGCGCTGCACCGCGGCCAGCCGGTGCGCGGCCCGAGCGCGGATCGCGGCGTCGTCTTCCAGGGCGACGATTCCCTGATGCCTTGGCTCACCGCGCGGGACAACGTCCTGCTCGGACCGAGGATACAGGGCCTGGAAAAAGCCGAGCAGGGCGAGATCGCCGAGCGCCTGCTCAAGCTGGTCGGCCTCGACGGCCACGGCCACAAATACCCGCGCGAACTGTCCGGCGGCATGAAGCAGCGCATCCAGATCGCGCGGGTGCTCGCGACCGAGCCGGACATGCTGCTGATGGACGAGCCGTTCGCTGCCCTGGACGCCCAGACCCGCGGCCAGATGCAGGACGAGCTGACCCGCATCTGGAGTTCGAGCCGGCGCACCGTGCTCTTCATCACCCATGACGTGGTCGAGGCGCTGATCCTCGGCGATCGGGTCGGCGTGATGCACGCCGGGCCGCGCTCCTCGATCCGGGAAATCTTCCCGATCGACCTGCCGCGCCCGCGCGACCGCACCGATCCGGAGCTGCTGAAAATCTACCGGAGAATTCAGGAGATCCTTGCCGAAGAGGTCCAGAGGAGCCGCGAGGGATGAAGCGGATCCTGCTGGATCGGGTGCTGCCCTATACACTGACGGTCGTTTTGCTGCTGAGTCTCTGGGAGATGGGCTCGCGGATGATCAATCCGCTGTTCTTTCCGCCGCTCGAGACCGTCGGCGAGTCGTTCGTGCGCATGGCCACCGGCGATCTCTGGGCTCAGGTCCTGGTCAGCCTGCTGCGCATCTGGACGGGTTTCCTGCTCGGCAGCATGCTCGGCGTGCTGGTCGGCATCCTGATGGGCGGCCTGCCGCTGGCGCGCGGTATGCTCTACAGCGTCGTCGAGTTTTTCCGCTTTATCCCGCCGATCGCGATGATCGTTCTCGCCGTCTCCTGGTTCGGCACCGGCGATGTCGCGACCATCTTCCTGATCGTCTTCGCGACCGTGTTTATCGTGACAATCAACACCGAAGACGGCGTCTATCACGTCACCCGAAACCGGGTTCGTGCTGCGGAGAGCCTGGGCGCGAATACGGGCCAGGTTTTCCGCCTCGTCATTTTCCCCTCGACGCTGCCCCACGCGCTCACCGGGATGCGGGTCGCCATGGGCAACGCCTTTTCGACCATCATCGCCGCCGAGATGATCGCGGCCGACTTCGGTCTCGGCTTCATGCTCCAGCAGGCTCGGGTATTCCTCAAGACCGGCGACATTTTCGTTGGCCTGGTGGCGCTCGGCCTGCTCGGCTTCGCGACCGACCGCATCTTCCGTATCCTGATCGACCGCTGCGGCGGCGAATACGCCAGGGTCGCCTGACATGGCTGCGACCAGAGCCTTCGACCTGCTTCTGGCGCCGAGCTGGCAGGCCAGCGAAATGGAGCGGCCAGGCGCGGTCGTCTTGCCGGTTACCGGCGCCGCCATCCTGATCGCGATCTGGGGCTTCGCGTCGCTGCATTACGATGTGACCATCCTGCCGTCGCCCGGCCAGGCGCTGGAGGAGGGAATCGACCTGCTGGCCGGCGGCGAGCTGATTTTCCATGCGCTGGCAAGCCTGCAACGGCTGCTGATCGGGTTCCTGATCGGTTGCGCGATTGCGGTCCCGATCGGCTTCGGCATGGGCCTGTCGCCCTTCTTCCGCCGCATGATGGAGCCGATCACCGAGTTTTTCCGCTACATCCCGGCCATCGCCATGGTGGTCTTCGCCCTCATCTGGTTCGGCATCGGCGAGGCCTCGAAGGTCTTCCTGATCTTCTACAACACCTTCTTTTCCGTCGCTCTGGCGACCGAGGCCGGCGTCAAGCACATCTCCCAGGTGCGGATCGACGCCGTGCGTAGCCTCGGCGCCAACCGCCGGCAGGTGTTGCAGTTCGTCGTCGTGCCCTCGGTCGTGCCCTACGCCATCCAGGGCATGCGCATGGGCATGGGCCGCGCCTTCGCGACGATCGTCTCGGCGGAAATCCTTGCGGCGAATTCCGGGCTCGGTTTCCTGATCTTTTCGTCGCGCGAATTTTCGCGGATGGACACTGTGATCGTGGCGATTGCCGTCCTCGGCGTCCTCGGCATCGTGATCGACCGCCTGTTCCGGCGCATGACGCGGATGGTCGGCGGCAACTATCTGCCGAGCGAGATGGGCTGACGGCGGGCCGCAACGGCGGACCCGTTCAGACGTAGGCGATGGCGTCCATTTCGAGCAGGATGCCGGGGCCGATGAAGCTGACTTCGGCGGTCATGCGCCCGGGCGCGTCCTTCGGGAAATACTCCCTGTAGACCGTCTCGAAGCCCGGCTTGTTGCCGATATCGGTCAGGTAGACCGTGACCTTGACGACCTTGTCGAGCGACGAACCGGCCTCTTCGAGGATCGCCTTGAGGCTTTCGAAGACGCGCCGCGCCTGGACGTCGATGTCGCCGTCGACGATCTCGCCGGTTTCATGGTCCTCGGGCGCGATGCCGCCGGTGAACACGAAATCGCCGACCTTCCAGCCCTGCGAGAACGGGTAGGCGTGGTTGGCGATCTTTCCGGGCGCCAGCGGGGATACGATCTTTTCTTTCTTCAGCATTTTCTGCGGTCCCAGCGGTTTTGGTTCTGTCAGCTGTCGAAATAGCCGATGCCGGCGTCATTGAGATCGACCCAGACGGTTTTCTCCTCGCAGTATTCCTCGAGGCCCGACAGGCCTTTCTCGCGGCCGATGCCGCTCATCTTGTAACCGCCGAAGGAGGCCGAAATCTGCGTCTGGCGGAAGGTGTTGATCCACACCGTTCCCGCCTTGAGGCGTTGCGCCAGCCGCATGGCCCGGCGCATATCCTCCGTCCACAGGCCGGCGACAAGGCCGAAATCCGTGCCGTTGGCGTCGGCCACGAGTTGCTCGTCGTCCTCGAAATCGAGCACGGAAAGCACAGGGCCGAAAATCTCCTCCCGGGCGAGGCGCATATCCGGCGCCACACGGTCGAAGATCGTCGGCAGGTAGAAGTATCCTCCTGCCAGGCCGGGATCGTCCGGCGGCGCGCCGCCCGCGATCAATTGGGCGCCTTCGTTCCGGCCGATCTCGACATAGCGTGCCACCTTGTCGAACTGCTCGCGCGTGGTCAGCGAGCCGACATGGGTCTCCGGGTCGAGGGGATCGCCGACCCGGATCCGCCGGGTCATGGCCATCAATTTCTCCATGAAGGCGTCGCGGATCGCGCGGTGGACGAACAGGCGCGGGCCGGCATCGCAATACTGCCCGGCGCCGGCGAAAATGCCGAACAGCGTGCCGCGGACCGCCGCGTCAAGATCGGCATCCTCGCAGACGATGTTCGGCGCCTTGCCGCCAAGCTCCAGCGTGACCTTGGTGAGATTGTCGATCGACGCGCGCAAGACCTCCTGGCCCGTCGCGACCTCGCCGGTGAAGGCCACCTTGTCGACGCCGGGATGGCGAGACAGGGCCGCGCCGGCGGTGTGGCCGAAGCCCGGCAGGATATTGACCACGCCTTCGGGAAGGCCGGCCTCCATCAGGATGTCACCCAGGACTAGGGCCGTGACGGGCGTGTGCTCGGCGGGTTTGAGGACCATGGTGCAGCCGGCGGCTAGCGCCGGCGCCAGCTTCTGCGCGGCCTGGGGCAGCGGCGAGTTCCAGGGAATGATCTGGCCGCACACGCCGATCGGCTCCAGCACCGTATAGGTGTGGAACCGACCGCGCACCGGGATGACATGGCCTTCCAGCTTGTCGGCCCAGCCGCCGTAATAGTCGAAATAGTCGGCCGAGGCGTTGACCTGGGCGCGGGTCTCGCGGATCGCCTTGCCGTTATCCAGCGTTTCCATGCGCGCCAGCTCGTCGCCGCGGGCGCGGATTTTCTCCGCCACCTGGAGCAGCAGGCGCCCGCGCGCCGCCGCATCCATGCGCGGCCACGGGCCGGTGTCGAACGCCCGCCGCGCCGCCACCACGGCGGTGTCGACATCTGCCGCATCCGCTTCTGCCACGTTGGCGACATGTTCGCCCGTCGCCGGGTTATGAGTCGCGAAAACCTTGCCGGAAGCGGCGTCGGTCCACTGTCCGTCGATCAATAGCCGGTAGTGATCCGCCATTTTCGGTTCCTCCCGTCGCTGTTGCTAAAGCGCGTCGACCAGGGCTTCGAGCTCCCGTTCGGTATTGTAGAAATGCGGGGCGACGCGCAATCCGTCCGGGACGGCGCTCACCACGAAGCGTTTGCCCAACAGTTCATCGCGGCGCTGCGGGGCGTCGTCCATCCCGATCGTGACGATCCCCGCGCGCGCGCCGTCGGCGCGTGGCGTGATGCAGGGCAGCCCCTTGAGGTCGATGAGATCGATGAGGCGGCCGGTCAGGGCCCGGACCCGGTCATGGATAGCAGGAATACCGACTTCGCCGATGAAGTCGACCGCCGCTTCGAGAGCGTAAACGCCGCCGTAGTTCATGTTGCCGTGCTCGAAGCGGCGCGCGTCGGCGTGAAACCCGGGAATTTCGGCATCGGTCGCGGTGTCGGCCAGGCTCGACCGCGCCACGAACGGCGGCATGAGGCGCGGGATCAGCGGCTCGCGGCACCAGAGAAAGCCGAGCCCGTGGGTGGACATGAGACCTTTTTGCGGCCCGCAGGCCAGCGCGTCGATTGCCGGATCGTTGACATCGAAAGGCATCGTGCCGACCGCCTGGACCGCATCCACCACGAGCAGGGCATTGTGCCGGCGGCACTGTTCGCCGAGGCGCCCGAGATCGAAGCGTTGCCCGGTGCGATAGCTGACGGCGGAAATTGCAACCATGCGGGTGGTCGGCCCGATGGCGGCCAGGATATCCGCCGCGTCGATGATCGGGCCGGCGCTTTCGACCACCCGCACCTCGACGCCGCGGCGGCGCAGGTTGATCCAGCCGTGCAGGTTGTTGGGATGCTCCCGGGTATGCACGACCATGCTGTCACCGGCGCGCCAGGGAAAACTCTGGGCAATCGTGTTAAGCCCTTCCGAGGTATTCTTGACAAAGGCAATTTCGGCAGGGCGGGCGCCGATCAAAGCGGCCACCTTTGTGCGGAGAGTCTCCGCGCGCCGTTTCCAGCCGCCCTTGTCGCCGGGGCCCTCGTGCTGATCGACGAGGAACCGGAGCCATGCGTCCTTGACGGCGCGCGGCAGGGGCGCCCTGTTGGCGATGTCGAGATAGACCCAGTCGCGGGTGACCGGAAACTGTTCCCGCCACTTGCCGGGATCGTGCACGGGATCGTTCGATCCGGATGGGCGGCGGCGGTTCAATGCGGCCGGCCATTGCCAAAGATTTTCGCTTCGGCAGCCCGGGTGTCGCCAAGCAGCGCCCGCAATTTGCCGAATGCGTGCTCCACGGCGTCGACGACGCGGCCCGGTCCGCCGAACCTTTCGACCTCGGCCGCCGTCGGGCGCAAGCGCAGCGAGACCCGGGCTCCCGGCCGTTCCGCCACATTGGAGGTGACGATGCCGTGGTCCTCCAGAAGCGCCATACCCAGGATGCACGACGCTTCGGCCGGAACCATGGCGGAATCGTCTGCGGCGTCGTTCCAGCCTTCCAGTGCGATGGTCAGCACGTCCTCTTCGGAAATCGTCGGGCCCATGCAGAGATCGAGAACGCGTTCCGCTCCGAACCGGTCCTGCAGGCCGGACGCAATCTGCCGGGCGACCGCCGAATCGTTTCTCAGGGTGTCGGGATCGTAAGCTTCGAGGGAGCGCAGCACGCCGAGGACCAGCGGGCCGCGCGCTTCGAGGCCAAGTCCGCTGGCCCGTGCGACGGCCCGGTCGACCAGGTCGGGCCGGCCAACCATGAGACCGGCCCGCGGGCCGCCCATGCCGGCCTTGTCGCAACTGGTGATGCCCCAGTCGGCGCCGAGTTCCATGGTCTTTTCCTGTCCCAGCAGGACCGGCGCCACGCGCGCGCCGTAGGCGTCGTCGACGAAAACCGGCGATCCGGCCGCTTTCGCCATGGCGATGACGGATCGTGTCCGCTCGGGCGCGAGGACGTCGAGTTCGCTCGTCACCCGGGTCAGGACGGTCAGCGCGGCGCCGTCGAAATCCGATGGATCCAGGCCGTTTTCCGGGTCTGGTTCGCTCAGTGCGGCACCGGCCAGGCCCGCACCGCGCCGGATCGACGGATGGGTTCGTCCGTTCGACGCCACCGCAACCATACGCTCACCGGCCGGGACCGTAGCGAGAATCGCGGAAACGATGCCTGCGGCAGAGCGGTTGAACAGCGCCGCACCGGCATCGGCGCTCGCGCCAAAATGGTCCCTCGCCAGGCCATTGAACCGCTCCTCGATGAGGGGCGTGCCAATCCATTCTTCCGCAAGTTCGTCGCTGAGATCGGCGTTGCGGGCCAGAAAATCGCGGCGGTGGCCAGTAAAATTGTACAGCCGATCGCGGCCTTCGGCAGCGGCCTTGGCGCGGATGATGTCGAGGCCGTGAGCACGCCGCCGGAATTCGTCCAGGGGGCCGGCGAGATGGCTGCCTCGCGCGTATCCCACCGCGGGATCGAGCGGATTCCCGAACCGATCCTGCATGATCTCATTGCTCCCGCGATGATTGCCGAGCGCCGATGCCGCGCAGTTTCCTAACACGCATCCGTCCGGTCGAATCGAAAATCGCCAGTTTCATTGTGTTATGTCGACAAAATACCGCTCCATCTTATACAAGGTCAAATTGAACGCTGTGCGAGACACCACTACGGTTCCGGGCCGAAATGCGCATCCCGTGCAGCGGGTTCGCGTGCAACGCGGAGACGGATTCTTTGGGCAAGACCCCTGTCAGTTCCCCTGTCGATGCCGGTTCGCTGTCCTACGCCGGAATCGCCCGCAGGGCCGAAGACGCGCTGCCGGGCGGTGTGCTCGGGCGGCATGCCTACCCGGATGGCATAGAGCATGTTCCCGTGTCGGGCAAAGGCGCGTGGATCGTCGACCATGCCGGCCGCGAATTTCTCGATTATTCCTGCGGCGGCGGTTCGCTGATCCTCGGCTACAGTCACCCGGCGGTGGTCCGGGCCGTGCAGAATCAGGCCGAGCGGGCCACGCAGTTCGTCAGCATCCTCAACCTGCCCGCATTGCAGCTTGCCGAACGGATCAAGGAGCTGGTCGGCTGGGTGGACAGGGTTCGGCTCGCCCTGTCCGGCGCTGAGGCGGTCATGTTCGCGTTGCGCCTGGCGCGGGCGGCGACGGGCCGGGACAGGATCCTGAAGTTCGAAGGGGCCTACCACGGCAATTCCGATTATGCGCTCTGGGGCATGGCGCCGCGCGAACCTGCCGGCTGTCCGGCGACGCGGCCGGATTCGGCCGGCATACCGGGGGCGATCGGGGATTTCGTTCTGGTGGCGCCCTACAACGATCCGGAAGCGGCGGCTGCTGTCGTGGCGCGGGAATGGCGCGAAATCGCGGCAATTATCGTCGAGCCCGTGCAGCGCTTTTACGCGGCTGAACCCGGCTTCCTCGAAATGCTGCGTCGGTTGTGCGACGACCACGGCATCGTGCTGATCTACGACGAGGTGGTCACCGGATTTCGCCACGCGCTTGGAGGTGCGGCCGAGTTTACGGGCATCGAGCCGGACCTGTCGGTGTTCGGCAAGGCGCTCGGCGGGGGCCTGCCGGTCAGTGCCGTCGCCGGCAGCGCGGGCGTCATGTCCCACGGCGACCCGCATCGGGGCGGCCCGGAAGACGGCTACTGCTATGTGACCTCGTCCCAGGCCGGCAATCCCCTCGGCTGCGCGGCTGCGCTGGCGACCCTGGACGAACTGGCGCGGCCCGGCGTCATGGAGGATTTTCACAGGTCTGCGGAAGATCTGAAGGCAGGTTTGCGGGATATTACCCGGCAAAGCGGTCCTGCTCCGCAGGTCGTCGGCGCCGGGCCCCTCTGGGACATTGTGTTCGCTGACGGGCCGATCCGCGATCACCGCTCGGCGATGCGCGCCGACGGCGACAGGCACCGGCGCTTCCATCTCGGCCTGGTCGAACGCGGCGTGATGGTGCGGGTCGGCGGGCGGAGCTATTTCTCGACCGCCCACAGGGACCGCGAGGTTGCATTCACGCTCCGGGCGGCCGAAACCGCGCTCAGGTCGGCCGCGAAATGAGCCGGGCGGCGGAATCGCAGGCGGCGTGCGGCGGCTATCGCCTCGGCTTCGACGTCGGCGGCACCTTCACCGATCTGGTCCTGCTCGATTCCGAAGGCGGGGTGAAAGGGGCCGCCAAGGTGCCGACCGAGCCGGCGGATATCGCGGGCGGCGCCGTGCGCGGAATCCGGGCGCTGCTCGACCGGGAGGGTGTCGCGCCGGGCGAACTGGCTTCGCTGATTCACGCGACCACCCAGACCTCGAATGCGCTGATCGAGAGGACCGGCCCGCGCACCGCGCTGATCACGACCGAGGGCTTCCGCGACATCCTCGAATTCGGCCGTGAGGCGCGCTACGACCTGTACGACCTGACGGTCCGCCCGGTCGCGCCCCTGGTGCCTCGCCATTTGAGGTTCGAGGTCAGGGAACGGCTGAACGCCGACGGTTCCGTCGCGACGCCTGTTGACGTCGAACAGGTCCGGCAGCTGGCCCCGGTACTGGCGGAAAGGGCGGTCGAGGTCGTTGCCGTCTGCCTGCTGCACGGCTACCGCAATGGCGCCCATGAAGTTGCCATCCGCGATATTCTGCGCGAGGTCGGATTTGCCGGGCCTATCGTGCTGTCGAACGAGACCTGTCCGGAAATCCGGGAGTTCGAGCGCGCCTCCACGACCGTCGCTAACGCCTATCTGAGCCCACGGGTCGCCGGCTACATCGAACGGCTCGACGGGCTGATGAAGGACGACGGGATCGCTGCGCCGTGGCACCTCATTTCGTCGCACGGCGGGCGGTTGACCGTGGATACGGCGGTTCGCCGCCCGGTGGAACTCCTTGAGTGCGGCGGCGCGGCCAGCGTCCTTGCGGCGGCCGGCATCGCGCGTCGGCTCGGCTTGGCGAAGGTCCTCGCCTTCGACATGGGCGGTACTACGGCCAAGGCCGCAATCGTTCTCGACGGCAAGCCGATCCTGGCGCGCAGCTACGAAGTCGCACGCAATGCCCGCTTCAAGAGAGGCAGCGGCATTCCGATCCAGGCTGCGGCGATCGACCTGATCGAGATCGGCGCCGGTGGCGGCAGCATCGCGCGAATCGACCGTCTGGGGCTGGTCGAGGTCGGACCGGACAGCGCCGGCAGCGATCCCGGCCCGGCCTGTTACGGCCGCGGTGGCCGCCATCCGACAGTGTCCGACGCCTGCCTGATGCTCGGATATCTCAACCCCGGGGGATTGCTGGGCGGCGAATTCCCACTCGACGTGGCCGCCGCTGCCGACGCGATTTCGACGGCGATCGCCGTTCCCCAATCGGTCGACCCCCGCGCGGCCGCCGAAGCGATCTTCCGTGTGGTCGTCGAGACCATGGCCAACGCGGCGCGCATCCACATCCTGGAGCGTGGCTTCGATCCGCGCGAGTTCGCCATCATCGTGTGCGGCGGCGCCGGGCCTATGCATGCCGCCGCACTTGCCGAGCACCTCGGCATGAAAGATGTCCTGATCATGCCCCATGCCGGCGTCGGCGCCGCCGTGGGACTGCTCGAGGCGCCGGCGGTCGCGCGCGCGTCGCGCTCCCGCCTCGAGGCGCTGGACGACGTGCGGTGGCCGGAGGTTGCGGCGCTGATCGAGGGCATGCGGGCCGAATTGCTCGGAGATCTTGGCACCGAGCGCGCCGGCAGCGTGGAATTCAGTCTGTCCTGCGATATGCGCTACCGGGGCCAGGGACACGAAATCGACGTTCCGGTGCCATGGCCGCTGCCCGCAGAAGGACAGCAGGTCGCGCTGAGCGAATCCTTTTCCTGCGCGTACCGGCGACTGTACGGCAGGACCAATCCCGGCGGCCGCCCGGAGATCGTCAGCTGGCGCCTGGAGGCCAGAGGACCGCGCCCCGGTCGCGCCGTCCCTAAAGCCGGTCCATTGCACGCTGCGAAACGCGCAGGCGAAGCGCGCAGGGCGAATTTCTCAGGCCGCCCGATGGACGTGCCGGTCCGGCAAAGAAGCGGGCTCGTTCCGGACAGGCGGGAGGCCGGCCCGGCCCTGGTCGAAGAACGCGAGACGACCTCTGTGGTGCCGCCCGGCGCCGAATTCTGGGCGGACGCCTTCGGCAATCTCAGAATTCGGATCGGAGGTGCGGCATGACGCCCGATTCGTCAAGCGTCGAAGCACCCACGAGCGCAGGGCGCGCGGCTCTCGGCCCGGGCGATATCGAGATCGTCTGGCGCCGGCTCATCTCCTTCATGGACGAGGCGATGACGACCATGATCCGGACGGCCTACTCGACGACCATCCGGGAAAGCCGCGACCTGACCGTCGTCCTGTTCGATCCGAGAGGCCGCGCCGTTGCCGAATGCACCTCCGCCAACGCCTCTTTCATCGGCACCCTGCCGCGCTCCATGCAGGCTTTCTTGAAGGCGCATCCCGCAGGCGACTGGCGCGCCGGGGACTGCGTCATCACCAACGATCCCTGGATCGGCGCCGGCCATCTCCAGGACATCACCATGGCGTCGCCAATCTTCCTCGGAGACGACCTGTTCGGGTTTGCGCTGATTGCCGCCCACGGGCCGGATATCGGCGGCGGCCTCTATTCGGCGCTGAGCCGCGAAGTGTTCGAGGAAGGCCTGCGCATTCCGATCTGCCACTATGCCAGAGCCGACGTCCGCGATTCGCTCGTACGCGAATTCATCGTCTCGAACGTGCGCGTACCCGACAAGGTGATCGGCGATCTGGAGGGCATGGCGGCATGTGTCGAGAAGGCCGGCCGCCAGGTCCGCGAGCTTGCCCAGTCCATGTCGACGGAACGCTATCTGGCCTGCACGGACGAAATCGTCCGCCGGTCGGAAGCCGCCATGCGTGCGGCGATCCGGGAAATCCCGAACGGCACCTATCGCAGCGATCTCACGACCAGCGGCCTGGAAGAGCCGCTGCGGATTGCCTGCACCGTGACGGTTTCCGACGATACCATCGCGGTGGATTTCAGTGGCAGCAGCGGCGCCCAGCGCTTCGGCATCAACGTGCCGCTCTGCTACACCTATGCCCATACGGTCTACCCGCTCAAATGCATCCTCGCGCCAGAAGTTCCGAACAATCACGGCACCCTGACGCCGCTCTCGGTGACCGCGCCCGAGGGCTGCGTGCTTAATCCTCAATTCCCGGCGCCGGTCTCGGCGCGCCATCTGACCGGCCAGTTTCTCAGCGCGGCCGTCTTCCTGGCGCTCGCCGAGTGCATCCCGGACCGCGTCATGACCGAGAGCGGCGTAACCCGCCCGCAACTGGTGTTCAGCGGCAAGACCCGCGAAGGCGAACGCTTCGTCGAACATATCTTCATGGTGAGCGGCCTCGGCGCGCGTTCGGNCGCCGACGGACCCAACGCCCTGTGCTTCCCGGCCAACACCACNTGCACGCCGATCGANATCATCGAGGCGCTCACGACATTGCGCATCGAGTGCAAGGAGCTGGTGCCGGATTCCGGCGGCGCCGGGCAATGGCGCGGCGGCTGCGGTCAGCGCATGTCGGTGCGCAACGCGTCGGGCGAGCCGATCCAGCTTTCGGTCCTGGCGGAGCTGACCCATCGCGGCGCGCAGGGACTGTTCGGCGGACTGCCGGGTCGGCCTACGGTGATCACGCTGGATGGCGAATCCATTCCCGACAAGGCCCTGATCGATTTTCCGCCGCAGTCGGTCCTGGTTGTGGAATCCGCCGGTGGCGGCGGGTTCGGCCCCGCGGGACAACGCGATCCCGCGGCCACGGACCGCGATTTGCTGGAAGGCTATGTGAGCGCCTGACGCCGCCTGAGCGGCGCCTGCGGTTCGAGCGGGCTCAGCCCCTTTGCGCCTCGGCCGGAAGGTTGGCCTTCAGATGGTCCCGGATCCGGCGAATGTGGCGCTCCGCCATCTCCCCTGCCCTTTCCGCATCGCGGGCATCGATGGCGGCCTGAAGCTCGCTATGGTCTTCGAGCGATTTTTCGGTTTCACCGGGCAGCAGGATATCCGCTACGGGATAGAGCGCCGTGTCGATGCGCAGCGACCGGTAGATCGAGATCAGCTTGGGATTGCCCGAAGCGGCGTAGATCAGATTGTGGAACTCCTGGCCCAGCGCATGGAAAGCGGAATCGTCGTTGTCGCGGAAGGCGGCACGCTGGGATTCGTGAACCGCATTCAGTTCCTCTATATCGGCGGCTTCCGCCCGTTCCGCCGCCAGGCGCGCGGCCAGCCCGTCGAGGGCGACGCGAACCGTCAGCAGCTCTTCCATTTCCTCCACCGTAACCGATTTGACGAAGGCGCCGCGACGCGGCTGTATCTGCAGCAGGCCTCTGGTCTCCAGGGTATAGAAGGCCTCGCGCAGCGGCGTCCGGCTGACGCCCAGCCGGTCGGCCAGTTCGACCTCGCGCAAGCGCTGTCCCGGCTGATAGCGGCCTTCGAGAATGGCGCGCTCCAGCAGATTGGCGATCCTTGCCGAAACCGGCAGATTCAAATCGTCGACGAGACCCACTTCGAGTTTCGGAACCTGTTTGGGCGGGGCTGCCATTGCCGTGCATCCGTTGCAGTTAACGCCATCCCTCGGACGTCCTGTTTCGCACGCCGGCGGCCGGAAATCGGTACGTCAATTTCAACCCTTCTCCGCTCCGTCCGCAATGACCGGCGAGAGAAATCGGCGCCGCCGGGAAGCTTCCGCTACCTAAGGCGTTCGAACCGACGCCACCTTCTCACGGCGCGAAGTCCGTAATATTGAATTTTGTACACAATCCCATGTTGACAGTGAACCGGACGCTTGCCCATACTCGATTTTTCCTCGCTGATCCTGCCGCCTGGCACGGTGCCGTCGCTGGCAGGCCTGCGTTCGAGACGGCCGAGCATTGCCAGGGCATTCGGCTTTGCCGTGTGGGAGGGATCGACGTCATGAATTCGAACCTGTGTCTAAAGTTTGTGCGCAAGGGCGCAGCCGCGGTTCTTGCCGCGAGCGCGATCCTGGGCTTCTCCGCCATGTCCTCCGCGGTGAGTGCGGGTGACGGACCGGGCGGTTTCCCGAAACGCCAGATCACGATCATCGTCTGCTTCGGTGCGGGCGGCGGCAGCGACCAGATGGCCCGCGCCATGGGTGCGGCAGCCGAGAAAGTGCTCGGCGTCCCGGTTGTCGTGACCAACAAAAAGGGCGCCGGCGGCCTCGGCTGCCTGCCCGATTTCCTCGGCGCGCCGGCAGACGGCTACACGATCCTGCAGCATACCGACAATCTGGTCACGCTTTATGCCTCCAAGAAGAGCAACCTCAATCCGGCGACAGACATCAAGCCCCTGCTGATTGCCAATGTCGTTGCGAGTCAGCTTTTCATCAATTCGAAGGACAAGCGCTTTCTGACCGGCGGCAAGCCGGACTTCGACAAGGTGCTGAAATACGCCAAGGCCAACCCGGGCAAGATGACGGTGGCGAACTATGGCACGACGGAGAATCTCGAAGGCGTGACCATGGGTAAGTTGGAGAAATTCTTCGGCATCAAGACCAAGATCATCGCCTTCGACAAGCCGGCCGAACGCTACGGTTCGGTGATCGGCGGACGTATCGACGTGCTGTTCGAGCAGATCAGCGATGTCCGCTCGCTGGTCCAGAGCGGCGACCTTGCGCCGGTCCTCTCGATCTGGCCGAAGCGGTTCAAGGTCTACCCGGACACCAAGGCGACCGGGCAGGACTACGGCATGAAGTGGGTCCCGACGGTCAAGTGGCGGGCCCTGTTCATCCGCAAGGACACGCCCAAGCCGATCGCCGATTTCCTAGAAGCGGCGATGAAAAAGGCCTGGGCGATCGAGAGCCACCAGGCGTGGCTCAAGAAAAAGGGCATGCACCTGCTGAACTCCTACCGGAACAGCGCCGAGACGACGAAAATCGCGGCTGACGAAATCAAGACCTATTCGGACGCCTATCGCGACCTCGGACTGCCCAGCAGATAACGCTCGCCGGGCCGGACGTTTGCCCGGCTCGAAGAGCGAATCGCAACCTATGGTAGCGCGCGCCGCGGAAGGGCTGATCTGGCTTGCCTTCGCGGCGCTCGCTTTTTCTCTGACTTACGAGTTCGATCAGCCTTTGCGCGGCTATGCCCTGGGCGCGACGACCTGGCCTCGGGCGATCATTCTGATGATCGGGCTCGGGGCCCTGGGTCTGCTGATTTCCCGGCTGCTGAACATCGGCGGCGAAGCGAACCGACGCGCCGATCTCGACAGTTCCTTCGACACGGAGGGGGAGGCGGCGCCGTCGCACGCCGCCTCAACGGCCGAATTCTGGCGCCAGGCGCTGGAGCCGAAGCGGCTGCTGACCTTCGGCCTGCCGCTGGTCTATGTCGTTGCCATGCACCGCTTCGGGTTCCTTTTCGTCTCGCCCGTTTTCCTGCTCGCCTACATGGTGCTCTTCGGCTACCGCAAATGGCGCGTGCTGATCGCCGTCAACCTTGCCATCTACGCTGTTGTCCTGCTGGTCTTCGTGCGCCTGCTCTACACCCATTTTCCGCCCGGCCTCGGCGTGTTTCACAGCCTGACCGGCCGGTTCGTCGATTTCATTCAATAGGCGGGAAAGCGGGCGGTGGAGAATTTCCTTCTTGGCACTTATCAGCTCATCAGCGATCCCACCGCGCTGCTTCTCTTTGCTTCTGCGCTAATCGCCGGACTGGTGTTCGGCTCGGTGCCGGGCCTCAGTTCCATGACCCTGGCGGCGATCTTCCTGCCTTTCTCGGTGTTCCTGCCGTCGGAGCATGCCATCCTGTTCTACGGCGTCATCTATGTGTCCGGCGTCTACGGCGGGGCCACGACAGCGATCCTGTTCAATATCCCGGGATCGGTGGAAAACACGCCGACCACCTTCGACGGCCACCCGATGGTCAAGAAAGGGCAGGCCGGACGGGCCGTCGGCCTGGCGATTACGGCGTCCGCGATCGGCGGGACGATTTCATGCGTCGTCATGATGATCGGCACGGCGCCGATCGCGCGCTGGGCGATTTCCGCGATCAGCCCGATCGAGAAGTTCGCCATAGTTTTCTTCGCCCTTGCCGTCGTTGCCGGAATCGGGCGTGGCTCGTTCTGGAAGCGCTGGATCTCGCTGTTCTTCGGCCTGTGGATCGGCACCATCGGCACCGATCCGGTCGGCGGGCTCGGCCGCTTCGCCTTCGGCGACTACTATGTGATGACCGGCATCAACTTCACGGTGCTGATCGTCGGTTTTTTCGCGGTTTCCGAGGTGTTCGTCCAGGGCGAGCGGCTGGTCAGAGGCACCTACAAGGCACCGAGGGTCTCGGTGGATTTTCCCCGTTTCGCCGAATTCTGGCGATTGAAGATCGCGATCCTGCGCTCGTCCGTCATCGGCTTCGCCTGCGGCGTGCTTCCGGGCGTCGGCGCCGCGCTGGCGTCGTTCCTGTCCTACAGCGAGGCCGTCCGGTGGTCCAAACACCCGGAACGGTTCGGCACCGGCGAGCCCGAAGGCATCGTCGCCGCAGAGACGGCGAACAACTCGGCGACCGGCGGCGCCATGGTGCCGCTGCTGGCGCTCGGGCTGCCCGGCGGCGGCTTCACGGCGATCATGATCGGCGTGCTGACCTTGCACGACCTGACGCCCGGCCCGCTGGTCATGATCCAGCACAAGGCGCTGGTCTGGGTGCTGTTCTGCGGCATGTTCTGGGCCAGCATCGCCATTCTGGTGCTCGGCCTGATCGAGACGCGCATGATCGTCAACCTGCTGCGCATTCCGTTCGCGATTCTCGGCCCGGCGATCATCTTCTTNTCGACCATCGGCGCCTTCTCGCTGCGCAACAATATCCTNGATGTCTGGACGATCTTCGTCGCCGGCATCCTGGGTTATGTGCTGCGNCGCTACGGCTATTCGTTGCCCGCCATCGTCATGGGGGTCATCCTGGGGCAGATCGGCGAAGAGGCCTTCTACCAGTCGATGGTNCTGATGGACTACCGGCTGCTCGGCTTCTTCGACTATCCCACCGCCGCGGTGTTTCTGCTCCTCGGGGCCGCCACGATCGCAGCGCATCTGATCCGGACCGCCCGCCGCAGTCGCGTTCGTACCGACCGATAACCTGAACGCCACAGGTTCAAATCCTACCCCCGCAACCACCGAGACCGACATCTCCGGCATGGGGATGTCGGTCCTCGTGTTTCCGCGCCCGTTTCCTGCCCATTCTAGGATGGTTCCGAGATCGCCGTGCAGCACGGCGTCCATCTCGGCCCATTTTTCGGCGGGGGTAAGCACGATGCGCTCGATCAGGCCGCGGATGGCAGCAGCCGCCGCGTCGCGGTCCTCCGGATGGTCCAGCGCCTCGGCAAGCCGTGCCACCTTGCGCCGGTAGATGTCCGCGATGTTGGGGTGGATGTCCGGGAGGTCGGCGGGCGCCGCCGACAGGCGCTCGTTCAGCTCGTCCTGGCGGGCTTCCAGCTCGCGCAGCCGGTCCACCATCCCACGCACATAACCGCCGTCCTCGATGACGGCGATCATGGCGGCGATCTTCTTCTCGACCGCGGCCAGCTCCTTGCGGTCTCCCGCGCCCGAGGCGCGGCGCTCGCGGTTGATCCGGTTGGTCTCCTCGGAATAGGCCCGCATCGCCTCGGCGGCGGCCTCCGGCGCCATCAGCCGGTCCTTCAGTCCGGCCAGGACACGTTCTTCGATGACTGTGCGGCGGATACCCCTGCCGTTCGAGCAGGTGCCGGTCATGATGTGGTTCGANCAGCCGTANCGGTCCTGNCCGCGCATNGAATAGGGGCCGCCGCAGACGCCGCATTCGAGCAGGCCCGAGAGCAGGTGGCGGGGCCGGTGGGCNCCGTTCAGCCGGTTGCCCCGGGCGGATTGCATGGCCTCGATGACGGTGGCGTATTGCTCCGTGATTTCCCCTTGGCGCTCCTTGACCGCCTTCCACAGCGCATCGTCGACGATGCGAAGCTCGGGGACTTCGGCAACGATCCACTCCTCCGGCGGGTTGATCCGCGACACCCGCTTGCCGGTCTCCGGGTTCTTGACGTAGCGCAGCCGGTTCCACACCAGCCTGCCGATGTAGAGCTCGTTGTTGATCAGGCCGGTGCCCCGCTTCGCGTGGCCCCGGATGGTGGTATCCATCCAGAGCTTGCCGGAGGGGCCGGGGATGCCTTCCCCGTTCAGCCGCCGCGCGATCGCGCGCGGGCTCGCGCCGTCGGCGAACTCCCGGAACACCCGGCGCACGACTTCGGCCTCGGTTTCGTTGATCGTGCGTCCGCCGCGAACCGGATCGCCCGAGCCGTCGAGCGACTTCACCACGTCGTATCCGTAGCAGAGCCCGCCACCCGAGCGGCCCTGCTCGACCCGGCCCCGGAGGCCCCGGTGGGTCTTCGCCGCGAGGTCCTTCAGGAACAGCGCGTTCATGGTGCCCTTGAGGCCCACGTGAAGCTCGTCGATCTCGCCTTCCGACAGGGTGACGATCATCACGCCCGCGAACTTCAGGTGCTTGTAGAGCGTCGCCACGTCCGCCTGGTCGCGGCTCACCCGGTCGAGCGCCTCGGCGACCACAATTTCGAACATTCCCCGCCGCGCGTCGTCCAGCAGAGCCTGGATGCCGGGACGCAGGATCATGCTGGCGCCGGAGACGGCGGAGTCCTTGTACGCGCCGGCGATCTTCCAGCCCTCGCGCTCGGCGCGCTCGCGGCAGACCCGGAACTGGTCCTCGATCGATGCCGCCCGCTGCTGATCGGACGAGTAGCGGGCATAGAGCGCGCAGCGCAGGGTCATGGCTTCCGGTCTCCTATTTCTCGCCGGCATCCTTCCCCGGCGCGTTGTCGTTTGCGGCGTCGAGCCTGTCCAGTTCCTCGCGCGCGATGCGCCGGCCGATCAGTCGGGCCAGCGTCACCACGGCGGAATCGATCCGCGTCTCCGCCCCGCCACATGCCCCGGCCCCCGGATCGCGTCCGGGGCAGGCTCCCGAGCCGGGGTTGTCGTTCGCCGCCACGCCGCGCATGACGGCAATCCCGCGATCCTCGTTCTCCGGCATCTCTCAGCAACTCCCGCAACAATACGCTCCCGGGAGTCGATTTGGCCCCGCGATTCGGCCATGTCAAACGGGACAGGTAGGGGGTTTCCTGCATGGAATCATACACTTGAGTAGCTCAGGGGGCGCAAGGAGTGACATGCGGCGCCTGACGTATGATCGAAAAAAATCTCGAAACCGTTCGCCCGCCGGCAGATGGCGGCGCAAGAATGACAGTCGCCCTACCCAGTGCCATGGTTGAGCCAACACCGTCCGGCCGAAGGAGGGTTATCCGCTGACCTTTTGCGATTCGTTCCAGCATCAACTTTGCGAAACTTGTCCCAAGCACCCCGTCCACCTCACCGCGTATCCGCTCCTGTCAAAATGTACTCAAGCCGGTCGCACTCCCGAGCCAGCGTCTCAAGGTAGAACTTGAGCTCCTTGTCGTGCAAGCTTTCGATAGGCTGTTCGATGCGACCGACCACGCGCTCCCGGTGATCGATCAAGAACGTTACGACAGCCTTCAGCGCGTTCCGCCGCCACAGCCGGTACGCAAGCGAGCGGCGGTCCTCGTTCACTGCACTTACATGGGCGATAACCGAAGAAAGGACGTAGCGATCTCTCTGCCGAGCGAGATGTACAATCTGCGAACGGCCGTCGCGAGAGAGCGAAATCCGGACCCGCCTACCCTTGCGACGCCACGGGAGTCGCTCGACGGCAACCAGGTCGTCGATCCAGGAAAGCAGCTCTTCCATCAGTCACCGCTCGTGCCGAGCAGGCCGGCATCGTCGAGGGCACTGTGCAGGTGGATAGCCGGGCAGAGGCTGTTTTCGAACATCGCACGGATGTCAGCGAACTCGGTGACATCCGGATCGAACAGCAGCTCACGACGGATGTAGATTCGATCTTGATGCTTACTCACACGGGGCTCGACGCAGAGCTTTACCGTGCCACGCCCGTCGAGCGCGTCCATCAAGGCGTCGACGACCGCATCGTCCTGCATATCTACAAGCCCGACTAAACTCTCACATTCGATGAGAGACTCGTCCCCCGCCACCTGCGAGCGAAGTCCCAGCGTGAACGGCTGCATTCTGGTGGACACTACTGCATTCCCTTCTCCGGCGCCGGTCAGACCTGCTGCTCCGCTCGGGATTTCTCCGCAGCGCAAGCGCCGGGCGCCAACCTCTCGCTCGACGATTGGATAATGCTTGCAGAGTTCCTGCCAAAGCCGACCTAAATGACGGTACTGTCTTTCCCAATCGGGTGAACTCACATCGTCGGCACCCAATTCGCCCTCAAACCAACCAGGCGCAATCGGAAACGCGGACTCGAGCTTTCCCTCTATCGGTGGGATGTCCTCAATCTCGTCCAGCAGCGCACGTCCCGCCTCGATCGCACGCACCTCTGGCCCGACCGCGCTGTCACCGCGATGGATGAGCCGCAAGAATTTGTTGAGACGTCGCAGAACACGGCGCACCTGTAGCAGTTCAACGGTGTCCTGCAAGTGCGGATAATAGACCTGAATTAGATCGTCGGCCTCGGGCTGTATTGACGAGCCGTCCAGACGGCGTTGCACCAAGCCCCCGATACGGTCCACCCGTCCAGTGCGCTGCTCAATGGCCGATGGCGTCCACGCAATACCGTAATGCACGACGCGCCGACAGAAGGTGTGCAGATCTTCGCCTTCCTGCAGCACGTCGGTGGTGACCAGCACCAGCGGAAAACCGGGCATCCGGAACTGACGCACCAGCCGCTGATTGACACCGCCTGACATCCGGCCGACCGGCACCTGTTTCTGCAGCGTGATCCCGTAGAGTCGTGCAAGTTCGGGCAAAGGACAGGACAACGCTTCGGGGAAGTTGACTGACACGATGTGGTCGAACGCTTCCGCTGCCTGAGATAGCTCCTGGAAGGCGTCAAAGCCTGGTTCATTCATCTGGTCTTCAAGCAGCGCGACGAAGTCCACGGCCAGCCCCGCAGCGGACTCGGCCTCGCGCCGCTGACGGAGCCTGAAGGATCCGATACGCGCAATCGCCAACAGATAAAGATCGATATAGGCGGCACCGAGCCGCGCCATTGCGCTCAGAAGTTCACGGCGCTGCTCAAGGCGACGAAAGGAGGCCCGGAAGTCTTCATTGTCATTGATCTCTTCTTCCGGCCAGAGCGATTCCCGCAGCGCCGGGTGGCGCCGAAGCTCGGTGAACACCGTGGTACTGTCGAGCCCTGCGTCCGGCCCGGGAAACCCGGCAGGAGGTTCCAGTTCGGTTGGACGAACATCCCGGAACCGTTCATCGAACAACACCCGGGCCCTCTTCCCGATCTCGCCGTCGCACTCGCAAAGGAGCGTTAGGCCGGCCGCCTGGTATCCCTCGAACACATATAGGCGCGGATAACCGTCACGCTGCCGGCTTCGTTCATGGAAAAACCCGAAAGCAAGGCGCCGCAGGCGTTCAGTGCAGTGCTCCAGTGGTCGGCCTATCACCCGTGCGAGCGAATCAAGAACCTCACCGGCTTGGACGCCGAGCAGGCTTGCAACGTAGTCATCCTCAAACAAGGTGGCATAGACCGAACTGGTCGACGACAGGCGATTCTTCTGAAAGGCAGCTCCGGAGAGCACCCCCGGCGGACCGTTTCCACGGAAGAACCAGGCGAAAAAGCTCTCCGCTCCTCCTTGGTCTTCTTCTTGGAGATCGTCCCGCCTGTCGATCCGTTCCTGTTCGCTGGAAATGTCTGCTTCGTCATAATCGCCTGCGTCAATCTCGTCCGGCCGCCGCAGACGCTCGCTCGAATAGCGCTCGAACAATGCAGCAATCTCATCGCGCAGCTTTGGCAGGCGCAACTCCATCCGCGCCCGGACCCAATCGTCGAAACTCTCGTCGAGCTTTGCCGCCAATTCGTCAACCGTGGCGACGCGGCGCACGAATGTGAGTGCCTTTTCGCCTGTCTCGAACGCGCCTGAAAGAGCAGCCGACGTGGCATCGAGTTTCGGATGAGGCAGCGTACTGCCGAAGGCCTGACGGTAGGAGTGTACAACTTTGCCAATTGCCATCGTGTCGATGCCATTGCGCTCACGGTCGCTCAGGCCGCGACGCTGCTCTTCACCATCGAACGCCGGTTCGTCCGTGTCTCCACGACGCGCGGTCTCGACCGATTGCAGGAAACTCTCGAACGAGGACAACATGCCAATCTGGAATTGGTTGTTGAAGCGTTCCGTTTGCAGTATCTCCGCCACCTTCTTTTGCATCAGCGCCACGATGAGGCGTTGCTTCGGATCTACGATTTCAATGGCCTCATCATGACGTTCGAGCCCGCCGCGTCGCCACTCGCGCCGGTACATATTCTTGGTGTGCAACTGGCCCGCGATGTTTAGACCCGAGACGCGGCGAATGAGGAGCCTTTGCGCCACGCGCCGCTTCTCATCTTCGGGGGCCTCATCGTCCGCCAGAGTCGCCACGCTAATGCCGGGCTCGCCATTTGCGCCTTCCAGTTCCGTGGCACCGAACCCGAAGACCGCGAGCTGACGCTGAATCGCAGCATAATCATCCTCGAACGGGGTCGCCGAGAGGAACAGCACGCGCTTGGCTTTCTTCGTGAACCACGGCTGTCCGCACAACTCGCCATCCGGGTGGCCGAACGCTAGCCCCATCACCCGGTTGCGGGTGCTGCCATCAACGCGAAATCCATGTTTCAGATTGTGTGCCTCATCGAAGATAACCAAGTCTGCTTGAGGAACCGCACCGTTCAGGGCGACCGCGAACGCATCTCGAAACCTCTCGCGATTGTAATTCGGCACATCGTGCCGTTCCAGCCAGGGTACCGCGTCCAGTAGGGCGGACCGCGTCTTGCTCCGATCTTCGGAATCCGATAGTCGAATGCTGAAGCTCGTCATGCGCAGGAAGAAATCTCGGTCCTGATTGACAAGTGCTTCGTGAGCGAACTCGACGAGCGAGTTGCAAACCACGGGCTCCCACACCGGTCCGCCTTGGAGCGATTTCACCCGGTTGCCAACAACACGCCAGTTGCGCCCGACGAAGTGGTGCAGCTCCTTCACCCACTTTCTCTGAATGTTCTCGCGCGGCGCGATCACAACGATGCGCGCGTGAGGATCGAAATAGCGCAACAGGCTCATCACCCCCAGCGCGATGTATGTCTTGCCCATACCCACCTCGTCGGCCAGGTACGCACATCCATTTCGCGCCAGCATATTGAACGCGGCGACCGTGCCGTCACGCTGTTGGCACCCGAACGCCTTGTCTCGGTCCGCGCCTGAAGGCGCGAAGTCAATCAACTCGTCGAGGAACTCGCGGGTAATCCGGCGCATCACAGGTGCCCCAAGTCCTTGAGGAAAACAGGTTCGAACCACTCTATAAATGCGCTCGACTGCACATCCTCGCCGGGAAATATTCGGTCGCGGCGTTTAATCCCTTCTGCAATCAGCCGGTCGAGTTTTCGCACCAGAGATCTGCGGTCTCGAAAGAACTGCGGGTCGCGCTTGCGGAGCGAATTTCGAACCTGCTTCGCCGTCAGAAACGTGACGTAGGCGAGGATCGGATCGCCATCTTTTCCCTCAAGTAACTTTCGGAGTAGTTCGGGCAGGGAATCGTATTTCGCTCCAAGCAAACGCATCTCCGCGTCCTCGTGGCGTTCGTTTTCAAGCGCCACCTCTATGTTTCGGCGGAAGCAGCCGAAGGCATGGAAAACACCCGCGAAGCGATCGAACAAGGTGTTTCCATTCGCGAGCGTATCGCTCGGTACTGCAGATGGAAGCCCTTCAATATCCTCGTCAAGGTCCTCGTCAGGTGCGGCGCGGAGCTGGATAAAGTCGGCGCGCTCTTCGGCCGAAAGCAGCGACCAGTACTCCAAAATCTCGTCGGGCCTCAGCTCACTCAGTATGGAAGGACGATGCGCCATTCCTTCCTCGCGCACCAGCACCCGCCAGTGGGAATCGTCGCGACGGAGCACGACGAAGCTGCTCGATGGAAGGCTCTCGCGCACTGCATCCGCCGCCTTCTTGTCGCAAGCCCTCCATTGTTCTACGTCGCCATTCTTGATCGCGAACAGGTGCCGGCCAGAGATATCCATTACGTCAATCGGTAACGCCATCTCCCTTTCAAGGCGCACCGCAAGTGCTCCATCGCCCCAATGATACCGCATGGAAACGCCGAACGGCTGGACGTCCAGCCCGTCGCCCTCATCCGGCGCCGTTTCAGAAAATCGATGGCCGTCTTTCCGCTCAAGTGGCCTCAGCCACCAACGCTTGGGCAAGTTCAGACCGGAGATATCGACAAGAAACGCTGCTTCGAGATTACCCGCGCCACCGTGGCGATGCGCCGGACTCGTACAGTTGACCGAGCCCACAATGACGACGTCTCCACCGTCCTTGCGCCACAGGCGGTACACCTTCGCGTGGACGCGCCGTGGGGCGAGCCGTTCTCCTGACGCTCCGCCCGAGCGCCGGGTGATTTCGTCTGGCAACTCTGCCCATCGTACGCCGTCCAGCGCGCCGGCAGCTTTGTACGCGTCGGCCGTCACCAGCGCCGAGCCGTCCGCATCTCGTGGCAGGTAAACGCGCGTTTTCCGAGGCTCCACGACCTCGACTAACTGTTTGAGCGGCCCCGCTCCACGCGCATCGAAATATGGTGAGATCACCTCAAGGTTCCAATCGCGCCCCCCGAGACGGAGTTCGGCTAACCAGTTTGCGAAATCCAGGTTGCCTTCGCCACCGAACAAGCGTGTATGCCAGCGTCCGCCCGCCCGCGCGTTTGAATATCTCCCACGTGGTACCCGCTGGCGTAGAAATTCGTGTATCGCATCAAGCGCGTGATGGTCGTCATCCTTCGGTGCGCAAGCGCGGATACGCCTCAGAATCGCCAGGAGATCGCTCCGGTAAGGAACCCGTGTGGACCCGAAATCCCTATCCCGGATTTCCTCGATGTGAGCGCACTCGACGTTTTCCCACCAGCCCGCACGGCTCAAATTCGCCGAGAGGCAGGCCACCACCAGTGAATGGTACACCGCAACCGCATCATCATCCGACTCCATGGGCTCGTCCACCAGTATGAACGCGAGCTTGGGGTGAAACACCCCAGTTCTCCGGCGAACGTCGATACGGCCGTAATCCAAGCGCGCTGGCTCCGCGTCCTGGGAGAGCGCACGTCGATCATAGTACACCGCCACATGGTCCACATCACGCAGCGCATCTTCGAGCTGCAGCAATTTCACCTTGTCCACTTGGCTGAAGCTCTGGGAGAAGAGCAACGGCAGCACCTGCAACTCGAAGAACCCAGGATCGAAGTTGAACGTCGTGAATACCGCACTCCGGACAGATCGCCCCCGTATGGCCTCGCTGAGCCGCCTGGACAGTACTGCCTCCGGCCACCCCGCCACTTCGGTCATGCAGTGTCCCCAAGCTGTCGGGTGATGGCTTTCAGCGAATCGATGAAGTAGCCATTGCGCCACAATTCCGGCAGATCATCCCCGGACGGCAGCTCCTGCTCCGCTCCCCGATATCGCACGTCCAGCTTCCCGTCCTCGCCGACCTGAACCCATGACGCTCCGCCCCTGCTGTTCATGACCGTCTTGTGCCACTCAAGCAGAGCACTCAGCCCTTGCCGGTAACTTCCGCCAGAAAGTCCCCGCTGAACGCGGTCGAAGCATCCGCCAACCGCGACGGACCAGATCGAACCGACATCGTCGAGCAAGTCCTGGTTCTTCTCCGCATCGATGTTGGGTACAGAGTCGCCCCATCGCTCCGCCAGCTCTTCCGCCAATTCATCAAGCTCTCGCCGATTGCGAGTCAGCATGAAATCAAAGAGCGACATCGAGGGAGCGAGTACGGCTTCGATCCGGCCGATCCGGTCGAGGCGGATAGCAAGCTCGGCATCGACCGACCGGGCTTCGTCGCGCAATGCCAAGATTTCCTCTCGATCGGTCCACTCGTCGAGTCTTGTGTTATGAACCAGTAACTCCCTAAACGTCTGCTGGCTCCCAGTTCGTGCCTTTTTCACATGGAGCCCGTCGCGAAGATACTCTCCGTAGAAGCGCTGTTCCTCGTCCGTAAAGGTCTCCGACAAGACTTGGCTCAGTGCGGAGAACATCGCATCAGGTGCACCAGTATCGAACTGCCCGTTCTCTGCAACTAGACGCGACAGCCGCTCGATTATGGGCTGCAAGATCGGAAGATATTCTCGCTCGATGAATTCGGTCGTCTCAGATGTCAATCCGACTGCACCATCCGGAATGAGGCAAGAAACCCGGGCCGGGACAGAAAACAATCCCCACAATCCGTTGACTTTCTGGTCGCCGAGGATCAGCCCCTCGGAGTCCGCTCGGATCGGCACCAATCCACTGTGCTCCTCCGCCTTGGACCGCACGCGCTCGATGCCGCGGATGTCTCCCCCCACGTCGTGCGCTACGTGACGCACGTACGCCCCAATCTGCTCGAATCGCAGGAATGCGTCGAGCGCCAGATCACGGCTGATCCGACCATCCTCGATTGCTCGATCGGCCAAATAGCGCCCCAACAGCAAGATTGTAAATCCGCGCGCAGAATTTGACTGAGTCGTAAGGTTTGTGACGACGTGTCGTCCAAATGCCGTCCAGATGGGTTGAGCTCCGAGCGGATCTCGCGACCCCTTAATCTTTGCGTTAGGGTCTTCCAGAGTGAAGAACATCGTCGGGACCTTCAGTATTCAGAGCCAAATTTCACGGCTTGCATTACTGTCATTCGCCACCTGATCGTATCTCCCACCGTGGTGTAGGAGCGTTGCGCTACAGGCATGGTCGTGCCCTCTTAGTCTGAGGTTCGCTCGTTCTAACCGGGCTTGAGTCTTGAACTGGAACCTGGACGCTGCTTCGGGATATTCTTGCTCAATGTCCGGACCCTCCGTCTTTCCGCATGATCGGGTCGACGACTCCAGACGTCATGAACACAACCAGGCCACGCTCCGCACCGGTCATGTCGAGATAGGCACGGATCTGGGCGCGGTAATGCGCGACGGTCTCGGGCGTGGGGTCGACGTCGCTCTTCCAGTCGATCACCACCTCTGGCTTGCCGTCGGCACCGAAGGTAATGGCGTCGACGATACCCGCGGCAGCCTCTTCGTGCGCGCCCATATCCGATGCCGCATAGACCGAGAACTCCGGCACGAGCCTGGGTCTAAGGGCGGCTATTTCGGGGAGTGACAGTGCACGAACCACGCGGTCGGCGAGCTCGGCCGGCGCGAGCCCCTCCGCGGGATCGTCCATCAAGGGCCGGTCCAGAACGCGGATCAGAACCTCGGCGCGGGCGCTCAGTTCCGGCAGGTTCTCCGGCGTCTCGCCCGTAAGCACCTCCTCGATCAGCTTGTGAAGGATGAGGCCGCGCTCGCGCCCGCCCTGGATCGCGGCTGCGGCGGCGCCATCGGTCGGCGCGCCGTCGCCGTCCGTGACGAGGATCGTGGGCGTTTCCTCCCTGGGCACCGGATGGGCCGCACCCTCGTCTCGGCTCGGCGTCCTCCAGACGATGCTG
>JGI24794J26673_10000261_pt1 | contig 39115 bp, 24 predicted proteins | sample MesohylPK_FD_26673 | JGI IMG/M metagenome (IMG submission 26673) | reverse complement strand
GTTCATCTACCACCTCACTTCTTCTGTGTTGCGCGTTGGCAAGAGGCCCGAGCAGGATTTCGTTCATTTTTCGTATATAAGGAAATTTATCCCCCAAAGTACGCGCAACTGTCTGATCGCAAACCACATCGAGCAAACTTTTCTGTAAAATCGTTTTGTGGCGACTCTGCACTTCTTCCCAATCCTTAATTTCTTTGAGTATTTTTCTAAAAACTTCCAAATTAACACACAAATCATTACACTTAAAGCCGTCAAAATCATATTCAACCTGTATAGGTGGCAACACGCTATCGTCATCACTATCATGCAATATCTTCCGAACGCTCAAAACATCTGAAAAATTCAACTCCATGGACTGCCGCAAGCAATCCGCAGTATTCATAAATTCAGTTGCGTTCAATCTTACCACAGAATCATACCAATGAGCATGATCCATGCTTAATTGTGAAAAACGTCTGACATCTTCTTCAAAATTATACGCAATAAAAAAAGTCGCGCAGGATGCCAATCTCTCTATCCGAGTACTTATTTCACACTCCATTTGCACAAACTTATCCAGATTGTCCCTCAAATGATCACAGCGATTGGGTAATGCGCTCTTTGCTTGGAACGCAAGAAGCGCACATATTATCATGATATTGTTGATTATTTTCATAAATTGAGTATACCATACAAAATCACAACACTATACAGAAACAAAAACTTAAAGAGGACAACATCTTTCCCTCATTTTCATGTTAACCTTCCTTTACTATCTTCCAAAGAGATTCTAACGATTTCTTTCTCCTATATCGATGATATTTGTCATTTTTCTGGAAAGAATAATAAACGCCAAGTGGCTATGGCAGAACTCGTATGCGCACACTTGCGCTTTGTCCTTTGGCATCCTGAGCAGTTAAGGTATAAAAACCCTCTTTTAGAGGATTCCATACATACTGGCCTTCTTGTTCTTTCACCAAACCATAGCTTCCATTCACAAAAAAGGATAGTTTCCCTTTCGCATTTCTAATCTGAATTGGCAGGCCTCCTTCTTCCTTTGTTTTTGCAAGAGAAATGCTAGAATCATTAAATGGGAACTCTATGGTAATGTTCGCGTCTTTTTCCTCATGAGACAACACTTCTCGCATAATGCTGCCAGGCGATAGACGCCTTTCTTCGCAAAAGCTTTCAGCTGTTCTTGGCAAAAAGGAAAATATTTTTTCTACCAAAGGAAAAGCTACAGATCCTCCTGTTTCGTAGTTAAGACCTGCATTGTCTGGATATCCACACCAAACAGCAACGACAAAGCGCCCATCCACTCCTATACACCATGCGTCATTGTGCCCATAGGAAGTTCCCGTTTTTACAAAAAGCGATCGACCATCAGAAAGCCTGGTAACTTCTAACATTTTCCAAAGCTCTTCCACAGATTCTGCGGATAACATGTGCGCTTTGCTTCCTTTGGTCATATCGTGTGTGTAAAAAACGGGATACGACCAACCATTATTAACAAACACTCCATAAAGTATGGCCAATGATTCCAAATTTGTAGCGCATCCTCCAAGCGCAATGCTAAGATTTGCTTCTCCGGGAAAAGAAAAGAGAGCGCCGGAACTCTTGATGTTATCAACAAAATTACACACCCCTACTTTTTGCATCAAGTGCACAACGGGCGTATTGAGAGAAAGACGCAACGCATCTTCAGCAGATAGCCAGTTTCTTAATTTTTTATCAAAATTATGAGGGCAATAAGATCCGTAGCTTCGCTTAATATCCAACATAAGAGTATCTCTTGCAATCAACCCCCTATCCATCGCCATACCATATACAAAAGGCTTGAGCGTTGATCCAGGAGAGCGCATAGCCGTCACAAAATCAAATTGGCCTTTTTTATAAGTATCCCAAAAATTGTCTGACCCCACATACGCCACCACCTGATGCAAGAGATGGTCAATCACAATGACTGCCTTATTAAAAGGAGTTTTGTGTTGCAAAACTTTTTCAACCTGGTGTTGAATATCAGGACACAAGTAGGTTTTTTGAGAACCACTTTGGCCCATTTTTTTTAATCTCATACTAATGTGTGGCACGTATTTTGGTATAGGGTAAAGGGTTTTGGGTACCGCAATACCTCTGCACTCACAAGCTTCTTTTGCAGATATAATCCAGAGACTTTCTAATTTATTAAGCATACGGTTTCGTTCATGAAGAGCCTGTGCGTAATGGCATTGGGGGCGTATAGCCGCTGGCATGCGAGGAAGCGCCAGCAAAAGAGCAATTTCATCTCCACACAAAACATCCGCATCGTGGTTAAAGTATGCAAAACTGGCCGCACGTACACCCTCAATGTTTCCTCCGTAAGGCGCCCTTAAAAGATAAAGAGATAAGATTTCCTGTTTAGAGTATATGCGCTCTAAGTGCCAGGCGTAAAAACACTCCTTCACCTTGTTTAAAAATGTTTTCGTGTGTGGATACAAAAGGCGCGCGGTTTGCATGGTAATGGTGGATGCACCTGAAACAATTTTCCCCTTATCAAACCACTGTATAAAGGCCCGCATTAACGCAAAAACATCCACTCCTTTATGTGAGAAAAAACGTTTATCTTCTATTAAAACCAATGCTTTGACAAAACGCTTATCTATCTGTTTAAGATCACCATACAACGTGCGCATGGTACGATTAAACGAGAGTGTTTGGTGTAAAACACCCCCATATTTATCCAATACAAGAAGCGTGGGATCGTCCTGCGGAGCGGGCACAGACATACTCCAAACAATAAACAAAGCGCGCACACATTCCCAAACACACAACGCTTTTAAAGCGCAGCAAAACAATCTACTTTTAGGGACCATTCTTCCACACACACCTTATATCCAGAGTTATGCAGGTTCAGGAGTCTTCACACACACCTTATATCCACCAGAGTTGAGTAAGTGCTGAGGTTCATACCTTGAGTAAGAAAAAGCTCCTGGAGCATAAAATTCTCCCTCCCGCGTAACTACCACAAAATACCAATATCCAGGCTTAGTGTAGCAAAACTGCGATAGAGCTTCTGGCGTTTTTTCAAATGTTTCAATGTTGTAGTAGAGGTGTGCGCCTACCGCATACTTGGTGTTTTTTGCCAGTTTATGTGTATCGCCTGTAATTTGTTGAAAACAGCCTGGCAAATAGTCTATAGTTGCCCTCTGGAGCCCATCTGTGCCAAAACTATGCTCTACATACACACAAAGCCTCTCTCCTTTCATGAGGTGTTCAGGATCTCTAACGTTGCCATCTAGATCAAAAAATTTGTGATTCAATTTTTGAACAAAGGATTTTTCTTCTTTTATAACACCTAAAAATCGGTTTTGTGCTCCAATTTTAGACATCACTTCTTGAGGAGATCCTTCATGTTTGGTGGGAACAACTCCCGGCTTGCCTAAAATGTTTTGAAGTTCCAAAAGGGAAGATTTTGCAAAAAGCGAAATATAAGAAGCATGACTCTGCGCTTCACGAAGAATATCTAACATCTCACTCATCTTTTCAGTTTCTTTTACATCATCCATCAACCTAATAATAATGGCGAGATCACCAACAAAGCTTCGCTTGTCCGTATTCGTCATAGCATAATCAGCATCCAGTGGCAGAAATTTGTAGAAAAGATCAAAACCACCATTTTTAAGATTTTGGCACAACACATATGTTTTTTTCCACCAGTGCGCAGCACGATCCGCAAAGCCATATTTAGCAAAAGCCGAAGCGATATACGCAAAAACTAAAGGATCTTGCCCCAGCAATTCTTCGTCTTGCGTAAAGTACCGCAAATGGCTCAAACCACCTGCACCAATACTAGCGCACGTGTAAATAAAAATCGCATCAGAAAGATTCGCACTTTTATTACTGTTGGCGCGTTTTTGCTGCATGGCCTGCGACCAATCTTTCATGCTAGACAGTACAGATTTTATGGATTCTGTGGGTGCATATTTACTCTGAACATACAAAAACTCCAAAGCTTGTACTGTCATATCGCTTATGCGAAAAGCACCACTCTTTCTGCTATCAGCATATGTTTTACAAAAAGAAAAAATACTCTCTAAAATATCATCTGTATCTTGTCCTTGAGCTCGTGCTACATGGTACTGCATTATCCAATACTCTAATGGAGAAAGCATAAGGCGCTCTGAGTCCTGGTATGGGTCATAAGATATTGCTTTTGATGCCATGAGAGCAATGATATCTGGTGGCAAGAAAATATCTTCTTGCCCCTCCCACACAGTGATATGCTCGGCATTTAGCAAGCGCTTATCCTCTATTTTTCCCTTCCATGGAATAAGTGTAGACTGTACGCATTTGACTTCTCTGACACAAAGGGGTTTTGTGTGTACTTTTTCATAAGATGAGCATCCATGCAACGCTTTAATCGTTAACTTCATCACATCGTTGCACAGTTTTCTGGTATCCACGCGCACAAGAATTTTCAAAGATTCTCCTGGCTTAATGGTCGCTTTTCTCTCTTCTTTAGCAAAAATACCCTCTTCTGTCTCTAACACAATATGGCAAGAAACTTCCTCGTCCAAAGCGTTAGTCAACTGAACATAGCCTTCGCCATTATCTCCTACTGCAATCATGGTGGGAAAACCCCATCTAACTTCTAAGGGCTCACGCACTTCTATTTTTTCTTCAGCGCGACCAAAGCGCTTATCAGACCACACAAGCGATCGAATCGAAAGAGCGCCTGACACATGCGATGGAACAACAAAAGGCATCACCAATTTTCCTTGCGCATCAGCCTCTAACACACCGCTGTAAAGCGTTTGAGGCCTCTCTTGTGATGACAGTGTGAATTTACGACCATAGCGATCATAATAATTAGAGCCACCTCCCTGGCGCATAGGAACTGGCTTGAATCCAGGGGCAAAAATAACCCCTTGGTAGCTATCGGATATTTTATAGAAAAATCCTGCCTTCTCTGCCAAATCCGCGATGACATCTGGTGGCGTATGGTTGGTAATACTCAATACAGCATCACTCACAACAAAAACTTGAGCGTAAACTTTTTCTCCAGGACGGCATTGTGTAGAAATTGTCGCCTCTATTAGATCACCTGCAGAAGCGACTTTTGGCAACGTAATCTGAGCGGGGATAACAAAGTCATCGTTTGCCATAAACAATCTCTTAACACCCAGATATACCAGAGGGTGAGGAACACTATCCCATGTGTACTCTGAGCATTCATTTTCCACAACAGAAAATGGACGCGCCAAGCGGGAAAAGACAAATCCACCACGCAAACCCAAATCCTGATTTAAAGAAGATTGATGAGTAAAGTCAGTTTTTTTATCAACATGTTCAGAGCATAAATGATGCACCTTCTCACCCAACATTAAAAGGTGCATAAAGCCTTTTTCTGGCACTCCAGTCTTCACCACAAAAGCATCGCATCTCTCATATATTTTTTTATCCAAAGAAAGGTCAAGAAGAAATCTTGGCTCCGATAGATCTGCTTTTTTAACCTTCAAAATTGTTTTAACGCCATCGGAGGTTGTCAGTACAATACGAGTGATTTGTTTATCATAAACATCAGGAAACACCTTGTTCGCTGGTTCGTTATTATTAACATCAATATCTCCTTCATATAAAATGTTTTCTGATAAAATATACTTATGAACCCATCCCTCTATGTTGTTTTTTATCCACGAATATCTTCCCGATGTTCCGTAGCACACGTAATGCACTTTGCCTGAAAACATCTCTTTATCTTTATTAATAATGGCGCAATCCAAAGCAAATCCATAAGACAACATGCGGCAACGCGCCGCTACCGCTTTCGATGCTACCCACAGATCCTGACTGCTTTTTCCAAAAGTGGTTTGTGCTGCGGAAATGCTATACTCCATTTCAAGAAAAGCTGCACCAAACAAATCAGATAAATCTAATTTTATCGCACCTTTTCCAGAATCATCAACATCCAAACCTTTAGTGTGGTGGAATGCTTGATGCAAACCTCCAACAACAAACCCTTCCCACTTGCCAGACAAGCGAAGCGGCTTCGCTTTAACCTCCATAAACACGTAACCAGAAGTTGGAAAACCATGCATATCTTCGAGATCAAGGGATATTATAGCTTGTTGATTAGGCTGGCTATCAACTTTAAGCTTTAAAGAGTGCTCAGGAATGCTGTAATAATCCACCGCAACCGTTGTGCAGGCAACATCAGGGCCTTGAGGGTCTGTTTTGACACACACTTCCCAAGCACCTTGGGGCATATGTTTACTTAAAGGAAAGGAAGCTGATCGCATGCCCGCAATACCGCGCGGAATAAGAATGGTTTTTGTTAAAATATCCTCATGACTGTCCAAAGGTCGACGCAAAATAAAGGTCACTGGCATGTCATCTTTCGCTTGAAAATGAACATCTCGAATCATAGCGGAAACATAAATGGTTTCTCCAGGAGCATAAATGCCTTTATCAGTATAAAGGCTTATGGGGGTAGGTATCTTTTTGATTGCCTCTCCCTCAGGATGCAAATCTTCATTTGTATTAAACCAAATAAAATTCACATCATGTGAAAGATCTGCCTGCGCGCGTATAAAATGTGGCTCCATACCACTCACACCAAGAAGCATTTCTTGGGGCACAAATACCATGCCATTTTTATCAGTTACGCCAGAAAAAAGCTCCTGCTCTGATCGAGCAAACACTGTAACACTAACATTTTCTTTGGGCGCACCACTTTCAAATCCATGCACCAACACAGTTAATCCATCTGGACCTTGGATACGCGTAATGCAAAGATCAGTCAAAATAAACGATTTTTGCTCTGGATGACGGGCACCAGTTTCAAATATTTCTAATACATAAAAACCACAATCCAAAGGTTTATCAAGCATGTTTCTCAGATAAACTCCTCCGAATTTCAACCTATTGGCATCACCACTCAGGTCAACAACCCCTTCCCATAAAGGTGTGGGCAATGTAAAAAATCGTGGATGATAAGCATCTATTTTCTTAAAAAAAGAATTCCATTTAGTGTGCGATATCTTGTACAGTTTACAGACAGCCTCTCCCTCATTCTTGGCCATAACGGGAAATATTTGCTTGCCTGATTGTGGAATAATATACCCGTGCCGACCACGCGCAGCCATTTTTACCTCTGAACTCAGATCGTTTAAAAAAACTGATAGGGTAACATCACCAACGGTCTCTTGATGGTGTTGGCTTTTAATGCCAGATTTAATAGTGATTTTAAGATCGGATTTTTCTGCATCCAAAGGAAAGTTATCCACCTTGACAGCAAATCCGTTCTCCACAGATATGCGCGCTTCTGGAATACCTTCTACAACAATCTTATTAGCAACACTAGCTTTCTCAATATCATGAGAGAAGAGCAAAGTGACCTCACCATTTTTTGAGTATACATCAAACACCATAAACTCATCTGGGTATCGAGCAACTTTGTCTCGAGCGTATCGCGTGTAGATAATTTTTTCGGCTTCTGTCAGAGGTGTGTGTTGACATTTTTCTAACAATTGTACTAATGTTTGCTCATCCTGTGTCAGTGTTTGTTTTTTGAGAAAAGCCAAAATGTCTGAAATTTGTTCTCGCTCATCTTTGTCTATAATCTCTAGTTTCACGCAAAGCACACCAAGGTATAATAGCGCGGAAGAAGTGTCAAGGGACCCCTGCACCATCACACTCCACAAATCTTTTCGCAACTGTTCCAGTTTGTCTACTCTGACGCTATTAGTCCTTCCTCCGCTTGCAAAAATGCTCATAAAAGAGTTTCTCAAGGATACTTTTTTTCGAACAATCCCTCTCAACGAAAGAAGCGATTTATTTGCTACCCTGTCTTGCAGTCCCAACACTTTAATTTCTTGACGTCGCGCATCCTGAATACGCTTCTCCAGACCACCTGCTCCCAACAAAAGAATAGGCATCATTACAAAAATCCATCTCATACGGAATTATATCACAAATCAGTTATGAAAAATCCTATGCAAAATCCTATACAAAACCTACAAAATATGTCTTTATTACAAAAAAAATGATAATCTCAGATTAAGAGGGGTGCATCATGGTAAGAGTATCGATTAATGGATTTGGAAGAATTGGCAGACTTGTGCTGCGAGCACATCTGGAGCGACCTTCAGATCGATTTGAAGTCATCGCCATCAACGATCTTATGCCCATTGATCAAGCCGCCCACCTTTTAAAATATGACTCTGTGCATGGGTCGCTACGCGATGTGCGGCACACAGAAACCCATCTCATTGTTGGCAACAAAAAAATACAATACCTTCAGGAACGTGACCCAAAAAATCTCAACTGGACTTCCTTAGGTGTATCCATTGTTGCGGAGTGTACAGGCATCTTTAATTCCAAAGAAAAGGCATCTGTTCATATTGATCAAGGCGCGGATTATGTGCTCATTTCTGCCCCCGCACCCGATGCAGATCAAATGATCGTTTACGGCATTAATCACACCAGTATTGATAAAAGTCATCAGGTTTTTTCTAACGCATCTTGCACCACAAACGCTATAGCGCCTATCATTTCTGTGCTGCATAACGCTTTGGGTATTGAGAGTGCGTTTATGACCACAATTCATGCTTTTACAGCAGATCAAAAACTTGTGGATGCACCCCACAAAGATTTGAGACGAGCGCGAGCTGCCTCTGAATCCATTATTCCAACTTCTACAGGAGCAGCACGCTCTATTGGTGTTATTTTTCCAGATTTAAAAGGACGCATTGATGGCGTTTCTGTGCGCATACCAACAGCAGATGTTTCTTTTATTGATTTATCCTTAAACGTTCGCACAGAGTGCTCTGCGGAATCGGTTAACACACTTCTTGAGCAAGCATCACTTTCAGATATGAAAAGTATTATACGGGTGTGCCAAGAACCACTCGTTTCCAAAGATTTTGTTCACGCCCCAGAAAGTGTAGTGGTTGATGGGCTCATGACGCAAACAGTCACACCTCATCTTTTAAAGGTTTTTGCTTGGTATGACAATGAATGGGGCTTTTCTAATCGTATGTGTGATGTGTTAAGCTATCTTCAGAGTCGATTATGAAAACAACCATTCTTGGATGCGGTGCGTGGGGAACAGGCATCGCATCTGTTCTGCAAAAAAACTGTTCCGAAGTGTGTTTTTGGACCCCACAAAAAGAAGAGTTTGATTACTTTGCCACACACCGCGGATCGAGTAAAATTCCCGGCTGTGTGCTACAAAAAAATGTCTCTGTCACCATGGACATTAGAGAAGCTGTGGAGAAAAGCAGTCTGATTGTCATTTGTATTCCTGTGCCCTTTATTAGATCTGTATGTATACAAAACGCCAGCATTTTTCACACAACTCCCATTCTTTCCGCATCCAAAGGAATAGAAGAAAATACCGGGCTTTTTGTCACGCAAGTCTTAGAGAGTGTTTTACCTACATGCCCACCTCTTGCAGCGCTTTCAGGTCCGAATTTTGCAAAAGAAATCGCTGAATTCATGCCTTCCTCCACCTCGATTGCCTGCGACCCAAGCCTCCAAGATCTTTTGAAAAAAAACTTTAACACCGAATGTTTTCGTATTCTTTTTACCAACGACATCATAGGTGTCCAGGTGGCAGGAGCTCTCAAAAACGTTTTTGCTATTCTTTCCGGTATAGCCACAGAACTTGGTTATGGATTAAGCAGTATCGCATGCCTTCTTACACAAGGTATCCAAGAAATGGCTCTCTTTGCTGAACAAAAAGGTGGTAATCCCTTAACACTTTTGGATTTTTCAGGAGTGGGCGATCTTATTTTAACCTGCTTGGGAAGCTTATCACGTAACCATACCTTTGGAACCTACTTAGGGAAAGGCTTTTCTGTGGAAAGCGCTTTGGAAAAAGTAGGAACAGTCGAGGGGGTCCTCACCACACTCTCCATTAGCCAATCTCTTTCTTTTAAAGATATGCCAGTGACGCAAGCAGCTTACAGAATCCTTTATGATCACACAAATCCTAAAGCAGAACTACAAGCTCTTTTATCGAGGGAGCTAGATTGAGAAAGTTTCTTGCTTTATCTTTTTGCCTTATTTGGTTCATATGTGTTGTTCTATGTGGGTCTATTATATTTTTTAGGCAGCTCTTAGAAAACAAAAAAATTGATATTTTAGGAGAAACGCTTTTTTTTGAAAAAGCCCAACTAGACTTTACTGCCACAAGAATCTCTCTTGTTATAGAGAAAATTCACTCTCCCAAACATCAGCTTTTTATTAACCATTATGAGCACTCTCTTGGACTCAGTGATTTATTATCTTTGAAAGGTTTGCAGGTATCTTCTGTTTGCATCGGAGAAATAGAAGCTTCCATTGATAAAACTATAGAAGAGTTATGGAAAAGCCAATCTAAAGAACTTTCTGAATCATTAGGGGCATCGCTGTCCGTTCAAAAATGCACACTGCGCTGCAAAGATCACACACTTAATTTTAAAAACCTCTCAATACACAAACAAGTAGGCATGCACTGCAGCGGATTTGTGTCTTTGGAGAAAGCTTCTGCTCATTTTTCACTTTCTCAAGGATTTTTTAGATCTCCCTTGCTTTCTGTGCGCTGGCAACTTAATCAAAACAGTAGCTTTGTGCAAAACATTCCTCACGTCAAAGAACTCAATCAAACCTATGTATTGAAAGGTACAGCATCGTATCAATTTAATCACGGAAAACTCAAAACATCCCTCAGCATACAACATTCATCGGGAGACATTAACGCTTGGTGCACTTGGAAAAAAAACTCCCCCCTGACCATTACCTTTCCGACTTTAGATCTTGAGAAAATCAATGCACTGTCGCAAAATTTGGTAAAAAAAGTCACCCAGTACAACTCCTGGAGTTTAAAACAAATTAATCTAGCCAAAACTGTTGTGACTGTACCTTTTAAAGGTGGCCTGATAGATCAAAGCGCTGTCATGATTACCGCAGATATTACGAGCGGATTGGTATTTATAAAAGATGTGTTTTCGTTAGAAAACATTAAAGGATCTTTGCGTGTACCCGCTAACGGCTGGAGCGTCACTGTCAAAAGCGCTCACTCCAAAGATGGCGTCACTGTCAAAGGATATTTAGACCAAAAAGAAGCCTCTCTTTACACACACTCTTCCACCAGCGCCGCTATTGATGTTTTTGTCAGATTAAATCTTCTTGATTCTCAGATGCTGTCTAATATTGCGGGTTACACAGAAGGAGAAATCAAATTTTCCACAGAAGATAGACCCGACTGGCTCAACACGTTCAGCGGTTCTTTTTCAACCAAAGATACATCTGGTTCTTTGTGGTTTTCTTTCCTTCCACACTCGTTAGAGCTCTCACAAACCGCTTTAAAGGTTTCTATTCATAAACAATTAATCACATTATCAGGAATAACATTATGGCGCAATCGCCACAGCACTGTTGATTTGAAGCAAAGAAGACAAAGATCTGGCCTAACAGCGCTGGACATCAAGGTACTCATAGCAGGAGCTTCTCATGAAGATATTCGATATTTGTGCCCTTTCCTTGATTGTATACAAGAAGGCCGAAGCGATATAGCCGTTCAAATAGAAAAGCGCAATCTCTTTAACGATAAGTTTTTGACACTCTTAACGGCAAAGGCATCACCAACAGAGTATTTTCTTCTAAAAATACCCCCTCTCAAAGACCCTTTGGAATGTTCTCGAGTAAGGGTGCATGCATCTTTCCATGACGGCCAGACAAAAGTTCACTCTTTGTACCTTTACGGTCCACACTTGGACGCCAGTGTATCTTGCAATATCACACCATCTGGAACAACATTTTCTTTTGCACCTTCTAATTACTTTGGTATTCGTGGTTTACAGGGAACCATCACAAAACGCGCACGAGAAACCATTATTAATTTGCACATACCCACGCTATCTTTTGATGTTTTGTCCCTGATAAACAAGTTAGAGAGCAGCTCCAGTGTACGGTTTTTTGCTACCATTCAAAAATTTTATATCAAAAACAACTTTTTGAAAGATATAACAGTGTACTATACAGATCCTTACAAAAAGGAAAAATCAGCTTTTTGCTCTGTCGGATCATTCAAAAATCCTTTTTGTAAGATTTCTCTCTATTGGGATGTTTTGGGAGATATGAAGTCATTTGTTGCAGAAGGGGAGAATTTTTCTGACCTTCTCAAGAGCATTAGTGGTTACAAAAACATTCCTTTTGTTGTGAAGAATTTTGTTATAAGTAGCAAAAAGAACAAAGGTGAAGCGCTAAAGATCATCATGGAGGCAAAAAATATCTCTGTGCCTACACCCACTCCTAACACAAAATCCTTGGATCCTTCTTCTGTTGTAAAAAAAGAAATGATGACCTTTGATACAGGATCACTGGAGGCATCTTATGAGGATGGGTTGTTAAGTATAGAAAAGATCTTTATGGAGAACACCTCTCTTTCGGTCATTGCTAAGGAAGGATTTGTGGATTTCAACAAAAGCAAGATCTTTCTTAAGGGCTTGGCATCTCCGTTTAACAACATTAAACGTGGTGTAGCGGCACTTTCACCCACGCTTGCGCAGACACTGTACGGAACAAAAGTGTTAGGTGGCAGTTTGCTTTCTATACCCTTTACTATTGAAGAAGATTTTTGCGATCAGAGTGTGAGTGGTTTTCGTTTTTAAAATCCAACATTTGAAGCAATATCAAAACACTTTTTATAACTATTTCGTTTTGATACTTTTGTGTGCGGAAAGTGTTTACTAAGATATTTGAGTGATATGCGTATAAAAAAAGGGGAGATTTATCTCCCCTTTTCAGTCACTTAAGCATATTATTTATTCATTTTTGTACCGTGTCTGTAAAGAAGCGATCCCATAAGAAGCAGAGATCCCCAAGACATGGCCAATGCTAGTGTTGGGTTCAAAATAGCACCAGCGGTTGATCGCCATTCACCAAAACTAGGGCTAGACACCATTAATCCGGCCACTAGCACACCTATGATGGCTTCTCCTGCAACAAGACCAGATGCTAGAACAACTTGCTCTGAGGCTGTCTTATTTTTACGAGACGCAAGGTATGATAAAAAGCCACCAAGAAACATAGGCGCTGTGATTTCGAAAGGCATGTAAACGCCCACACCAACACTTAGCATGTCGATAGCGCGTTTTCCTGCACTTTGAACCATCATATTGTAAGCTATAACAAGTAATCCAATACCCAAACCAATCTTAATTTGTAACCAGTCCAAATCACCAGCGAAGATCATTTTTGCCAAAGAGGATAAAAGAGCAGCCTTTGGAGCTTGCAGTGTCTTTGTCGGGTCCACTTCACCAATAGCGTTCGGGTGGTAGTTACCAATACCATACGCCTCCAATAGGATTTGTAGGATGTAGGGAACGATCAATGCACCACACACAGCACCAATCACTAGTCCTACCTGTTGTTTCCAAGGTGTTGAGCCCACCATTTGTCCAGCTTTCAAGTCTTGAATGTTATCACAGCTAATGGAACATACTCCGCCGGCATAGGTAATTAAGAACAACACAATTGCGGTTAAAGAGGTTTGTGAGCAAAGAGATGAGGTATCAACCAGCAAAGAAAGCACAGCTGAAAACATACACACGTTAATGATAGATACGCCAGAGAGTGGGTTATAAGATGATCCTACAACACCTGCCATATAACCACCTATAGAGGCTGATACGGCGCTCATAACAACAAAAGCTGTTATAATAATAGCCATTGTTGGAATCAAACCATAGATAAGGTGTGGAGCAACTGGAGCCAGTGGTATATACAAACCAAAAGCTGCTAGCGCTAAAAGTAATACAGACCCTCTGATCACAGTTCTAATGTTGAGGTCTTTTTCTGTTCTCAAAACCTCTTCTTTGTTTGCTGTCAGTGTTTTAGCAGCTTGCATTGCTATTTGCATTGACTTCATAAGAGGCTTAATGAGTTTAAAACATAGCTCTAGTCCACCCATCAACATAATGCCAACACCGATAAAGCGAACATGTTTTGCCCATATACCCATAGCAGACCCCTCAATGTTTGTTGGATCAATGCTGGCATCAAACATACCACCCAAAATAGGAACTCCCACAAACATAGCCAAAACTGTTGCAATAAAAACTGTAAATCCAGCACGTGCACCAATAATGTATCCCACACCAATAAGAGATGGGGTTACACCAACCGTTAATCCTAAAGGAACGGATCCAACACTTGTCCATCCAGATACAGAGGATGGAATGATTCTTAATCCTTCTTGTAAGAATTGTAAGACTCCACCCACACCTGCTCCAAAAAATAGGCCTTTTCCTTTTTTTTGTTCTTTAGAATCTTGATTGTGAATCACTTTTTCTAGAAGCGTACCAGCCGCCACTCCTTCCGGGTAGCGCAAGTGTAGGTTTTCAAAATAGTATTTTCTCAAAGGAACAGACATTAAAACACCTAGCGTTGATCCAACAATAAGTGGTAAAAAGGACTCCATATAGTCAAATGATTTCCAAAAACCAACCATCACCAAACCTGGCAACATAAACGCCGCCACCGATCCAACAACATATCCGGCTGAAGCAATAGTTTGTACAATATTAACCTCCAAAACATTGGAAGGGCGCAAAATTTTAAAAATAGCTAAGCAGATTGCAATAGAAGGAATCGATGCTGATACCGTAACGCCGACCCGTAGAGCCAAGTAAGTCGTTGCGGCACCAAGCGTTAAAGCCAAAAATGAACCTATCAGTATGGCTCTTGGTGTTAATTCTTCCAGCGATTTATCCGCTGATATTAGTGGTTTTTTTAACATATTTCACCTTTTATTATATAAACAAAAAAATTATGCCTCGTTGTAGCATACCATTTTTAGGTTTGATCGCCCAACATTAACTTGATGGGGGAAAATCTGTATGACCTCACCCTTTCTGAACAACCTTAGCTAATTCTACTTCTGGATCAAAACCAAGGTTTACACTATGTTCTGATCTTATTTTTTGTATGATAGACCTAGCCTCCTGAATTTTATCACTTTTTGCTAGACATTGAGCAACCCTCATCAGAGTGCGGGATGATCGTTCGCTTTGAGGGTCCAGAGAGTAACTACGGGAAAAGTATGTTAAAGCCTTTCCATTGTCTCTATCTTTTTTGTTACGCAAATAATAAACCTCTCCTAAAAAGAAGAGAGAGCGCGCCTTAAGGGTGGGATCTTTCACTCGCAAAGAAAAGTTTTTCAGTCTCTTCTTTCTTTCTTTTTCAAAAGGCCTTTCCAAAAGATCGTTAATGATATTACCTAATTCATCCTTTTCATTGGCGAATGTGCTTGGAAGAGAAAAGCTTTCTACACTGGGGGCAACGGACTCACTATATCCCACTTCTTCTTTTTGATCCTCAATATCCATCGGTTCAGGCATTGAACTGGTATCAGAATCTTGAGCAACAATTTGTGAAACCTGGAACTCAAGGGCTGAGAGTTCTCTTTTGATTTCTCTTATTTTTACAAGAAGGTCAGACACCTTTGGGGTATCAAAACCAAACAGATGCAAAGAAGCAAAAAAAAGAAAAACAAACACTATGAAACCATTCGAATAATTGCTACACGATTTTGAGCCCACGCTTCCTCATTAGAACCCCAAACAAGCGTTTTCTCTTTACCAAAGGAGCGAACAGAAATCGCAGATGCGGGAACTCCAGCAGCCACAAGACCATTGCGTACAGCCATAGCGCGACGTTGACCTAGACCCATATTGTAATCTCTTGAACCACGTTCATCACAGTGACCATCAATCACCAATTTTTTCCCTGTATGCTGCATGTAAAAATCTGCATAATCTACACACACATCGCTTTCTTCATCTAAGTCGTAGCTATCATATCCAAAGTAGATCTTATTGACGACCACGCGTGGTTCAGGCAGAGCGACATTTTTCTCTGCAGGTGGAGCAGGCCTCTCTTTCGCGGATCCTTGCATCTGCATAACAGATACGTCATTTATTTTTTTCTGACACCCCATTAGAAGAGAAAGAAAAATTATTATATAAAAACTCATAAATACCCCCACTAATTATTATGTATTTAAACAAATCCGTAAACCCCTATTATACGTATGTGGCCATTTTTGCTATGATGTATTATGAAATATCGCAACACTAACATTTTTTCTCAAATTTTATTAAAAAAAACACCTTGTGATAAGGTTTTTGAAGACAGGGTTGTTTTGGCGTTCAAAGATATTAAACCAAAAGCCAACACACATGTTTTAGTTATTCCCAAAATGCCTGTGGCAACATTTTCTGATTTTTGTGAAGAAAACACCGCCATCACTGTAGGGTTATTTTTTAAAAAAGTGCATGAAGTTGCACGTTTCATAGGTGTTGATGACGGATTTCAGATGATTGTTAACAATGGGGAAAAGGGCCAACAAGAGGTTTTTCATCTGCATGCACACATACTATCAGACAAAAAACCTAAGGTTTAAGAGTTATTCTTCAGAAAATTTTCCAACCAATTAATGTGATAATCACCTTCAATCACATCTTTGTTTTCCAAAAGATCTTGAAATAAAGGAATGGTGGTTTCTACACCACGCCCCTCTACAACCATTTCGCTCAGCGCCCTCTTCAAACGCAAAATAGCCTCTTTTCTGTTAGGGGCATGCACAATTAACTTTGCTATCATGCTGTCATAGTGAGGAGAAATATCTACACCGCTATAAACGCCTGTATCCACACGCACCCCATATCCACCAGGAGCGTGAAAAGCTGTTATTTTTCCTGGTGTGGGGGTAAAGGTTTTTGGTTTTTCAGCGTTAATTCTTGCTTCAAACGCCACCCCATTAAGAGCTAAGTCTTTTTGATTGATCTCTAAGTGGTAGCCAGAAGCTACCATAAGCTGCGTTCTTACAATATCAACGCCGGTTATCATTTCTGTGACGGGATGTTCCACTTGAAGTCGGGTATTCATTTCGATAAAGTAAAACTCTTTGTTTTTATAGAGATACTCTACTGTTCCCACGTTTGTGTATCCTATTTTTTTAAGAGCAGAGGTGGTTGTTTTAACAATCTTTTCTCTTTCTTTTTCAGTTAATGCGGAAGACGGAGCTTCTTCAAAAACTTTTTGATTTCGACGTTGAAGGGAGCACTCCCTTTCCCATAAACAAACGGCGTTTCCATGTTTATCCGCCACAAACTGAAGCTCTATGTGGCGAGGGTTTTCAATAAACTTTTCAACAATAACATCGTCGCTTCCAAAAGCTCGCATAGCTTCTTTTTGTAAAACAGGAAACGCCGTGCGCACCTCTTCTTCACTTTGCACAACAGCCATGCCGCGACCACCACCACCCGCAACCGCTTTAATAATGGCAGGATATCCACAAACCTTTGCAGCCCGCAATACATCAGAAAGGGATCGTGTCGCAGTATTGTCGCCCGGAACAACCGGAACTCCCGCATTTTTTATACACGCCTTAGCGCGCCCCTTATCGCCCATAATATCAATAATCTGTGGGCTTGGTCCGATAAAAGTAATGCCATGCTCTTCCACAATACGCGCAAACTCGGCATTTTCCGAAAGAAAGCCATAACCTGGGTGAATAGCGTCTGCTCCTGACACCTCAGCAGCAGTCACAATGCGGGAAATATTTAAATAACTGTCTTTTGCAGCTGCTGGACCAATACACACACTTTCATCGGACAGCCTAACATGTTTTGCCGCGCGGTCGGCTTCAGAATAAACGGATACTGTCTTGATTCCCAAATCACGACACGCGCGCATAATGCGGAGAGCTATTTCTCCCCTATTTGCTATTAAAACTTTCTTAAACATTATTCAATTACTACCAAAGTTTCTCCAAATTCAACAGGTATTTCATTTTTTGCTAATATTTTTTTCACAACACCCGATTTGTGCGCCTTAATGGGGTTCATCACCTTCATGGCTTCAATGATAAGGAGTGTGTCACCTTCTTTTACCGATTTGCCTTCAAACGCAAAGGGCGCGGCATCTGGGTCCGAAGCTAAATAAGCAACACCCACCATCGGAGAAAGAACCAAGTTTTGTTTGTTCTCCTCTTCTTGGGGTTTTGTTGGCGATATTGGCACTGTGGTTACAGGTGGCTCATACGATGTTGGGGTGGTTGTGTGAACAACTGCCTGATGAGTGGGTCCGCCGCCACGCACTAAACGTATTTTTTGTCCGCCCTCTTCCAACTCTATTTCATTGATGGAACAATCTTCAATAACGTCCGCCAAACTTTTTATTAAATCCAGTAATTCTTTCTTCTTCATCTTAAATCTAACTTTTCTTCATATACATCTTGATACCAATAGAACACCATGGGGACCAGGGGGGCTGTTGCTTCCCTTCCTCTCAATATTAAGACTTTTTTCACTATTTATCCACACCCTTTCTTTGCACTGAGGTGCCTGTGGTTATGCACAACGATTAGATGCAACTAAGGCAAAGTCCGGCGGTAGTTTTGCTCTACAGTAGTCTTCCACTGGGATTGAACCTAATCCGGGCAGTTCCTCTTCTTGTAGTTGTTTACTATAAAAGTCTTCCACTGGGGGTGGAGCTGATGAATCAATAACAGCCATAGTGTGAATAAAAGCCTGCACACAAGAATCGAAAATTAATCCATTGGGGAACCAAGGTTCTTTGAGTGATAAATAATCAGCTTCTGTTGGAAGATAACCTTTGTTTTCAGCCTCTATATAAAGAGCAGAAGCCAAACTGTAGAGATAAAGTTTGTTTGAAGACTCCTCTTCGAAGCCATCATAAAAGGGTATGCTTCTTCCAAATACCTGATCTGCCCTTTTTTTCTTAAGAACTCCATGAGGATTAGCTACTATGATTCCATCAAATGTAATATTTTTCGCATCACAAAACTTTTTAAGAAGCAGCATGCTTCTGTGAAATGAATCCGGTCCTTCGTGTTCAAATTTCATAGGAAGGGAACTAATCAATTTATCCCACATAGCAAGAAATGTATCTCTAGATAATTCTATTTCAAGTTCTTCATGAGGTTTGTATTTTATTTTTTCAGGAAATGTTCCCAATTTCTGCCTCACAGCAAAATATTTATTAGAAAATTTTGTTGCATATTCTGCAGCAGGTATGAATTTTTTGTGTGCAGCAATAGAAACTTGCGCGCCAGAAACACCTTTCACCCATATGGAAAAATGGTGAGCAGCATTCAACGATGTGAGTCGACGAGGACGTTGTGGGAATTTTTCCTTTTGTCGACGTCGTCCAAGATCTTGGCCTCTAGATAATTCTAATCGACGGGATTCACGTTGTTGTATTTTCTCGTATTTTTTGGAAATTGTTATATTTTTTTTATGTACGCGAGAATTCGACACACCTTCTATCCACTCTTTGTATGCTTCTACCCTCCAAGGATCCAAAGATGGTAGCCATTTTTTGAAAGATTTGAGCCATTTTTTATGTTTTTCACATTCTAGCCATTTTTTGTATGATGCTATTGCGTGAAATCTCGCCATAGCGTTTGGCCATTTTTTATGTGCTTTTTCAGATTTTAGCCATTTTTTATGTTTTTCACATGCTAGCCATTTTTTGTATGATGCTATTGCGTGAAACCTCGCCACAGCGTTTGGCCATTTTTTGTATAATAACTTCGGGAAAGCGTTTGGATTTTCTGGATAATATTTTATATTTTTTTGTATTACCCATTCTTTGCATTTAGTGGTTGCTTCTATTGCGCGAGAATTCGCCACAGCATTTGGCCTTTCTCGGCTCTCTTCTAGCATTTTTTGTATTAGCCATCCTTGGTATTCTGGTATTACTTTTTGTGTTCGACATCTTTTGTATTGTTTTTTCACTTTTCGTAGTATATTTCTCTCATATAAAAGTGGTGTTAAACGTGGTGGTTCAGTGAGTTTAACTATTGCCTTTTTTATCCAACGTGGTGTTAAACGTGGTGCTTTAGTGAGTGTAGCTATTTCCTTTTTTATCCAAAGTGCTGTTTGTATCCAAAGTGCTTTTTTTCTCCAAAGTGCTTTAAAATGTGGTGTTTGTGGTGTTTTAGGGCGTGTAGGTATTTTCGTTTTCATCCAAAGTGGTGTTTGAGTGAGTTTAGCTATTTCCTTTTTTATCCAAACCGGCACAGGTAGCCATTCTTTGTATGATGCTAGTGCGCGAAACTTCGCCACATCGTTTGGCCTTTCCCAGTACTCTTTTATCATTTTTTGTATTGGCCTTTTTTGTGTATTTTTGCATAGTATATTTTTCTTATATCGATGTGGTTTTTTAATGTGTTTAGCTAAAGTCAATTCTTGAGAACGGCAACACATCCCGTTTAGCCATTCTTCGTATACTGCTATCATTTTATTGAATTCTTTTTCCACTTTTCCAAACGATGCTCTTACACCTACAATATTAGAGAAGTCACAATCTGACCAATCTTCACCAATCAATGCGCGATACACAACTTTTGGCCATTCTTTGTGTGCTGTTAGCGCTTTTTTATATTTTTTGTGGAGCTGAATCAGAGCCGCATTATCACTAGATATCTGGCCTACCTGTGCAAAATCTTTCTCCGTCAATAAACGATCTGCCGAGACAACAAGGATTAGATCTGCCGGCAATACTCTCATCGCTAAAGAGTACATTGAGATCGCATAGCCACCTGGGATCACAAATTTTTTACCTCTAAAGGGGGACTCTCTCACGTCCTCGTCGGGGGAATCACTCTCGTCCTCGTCANGGGGATCAAACTCGTCTAGGGATCTCATCTTGAAATATTTTTTTATACCTTCAACAGCATGCAATTTCTCGTTGTTGAAAATATATAATCCGCCCTTACAAAAATACCAACGTGCCCAGGCGACTAATTTCTCAATGTCTTCTTTATCAGGTACAGAATGCATTCCTTGATAATCAAAGCTGTAAGCGACTCTTCTTAAACATTGATAAATAATAGGGTCCAACTCACCATCTTTTGTGATCATTCTATCAAAAGGGTTTAGTGGTTGCTTCGCAAGGGTTAGCGCTTTCTCCACACCAGGGCTTAGCGTTTGCTCCGCAGGGAGTATCGCTTTCTCCGCACCGTAGCAAAATGTTTGTAAGAAATAAACCAATACAAACAAAAACATAATAATGCTCCTTCGCAATTAATAGAGTATAATATTCCGATATAATCGATTTGCAAATTTCCAAGTACGGTTGGGTTTTAGTACACAGAACAAACGAAAATCTAATACTTTATTACTTTATTACTTTATTTATCCATACCACTATTAATAGCTTTTTTTTATCCACTCAGGTTCCTCTAGTGTTAAACTGGAGGGTTTTTCAGGAGGGCAGCCTTTTACTGCAGCTACTGCAGCCTCTGCGTCAAGAGCGGAAGCCAAACTATTAAGAAAGACTCTGTTTGAAAGCACATCTTTGCATACATCACAAAAGGGTATAGATCGACCAAATATCTGATCTGCCGTTTTCTTCATAGCAAATCCATGAGGATAGGCACAAAGGACTGCATCAAATTTAATATTTTTCGCATCACAATAATTTTTAAGAGCAATCATATTTCCTTCAAACGACTTCCCTAAATATTCTGCATTCGCTGCACCTTCATGTAAAGACTTCGTGTTTTTAACAACTTGAGCTTGCTGGCAAATAGCAGTTAGTTTCAAGTAGGCAAGACGTTGGGTAGCTTTAAACTCTGTTAGTAGTGTTTGCTTTTTTTGTTTTCTCTCTTCTTGTTCTCTTTGTATAGCAAGCACAGCCTTACCATTGCCAGCCGAGTCTAACGGTGTAAAATCCTGATTCGTCACTACACGGTCGTCCGAAGCAACATAAATAAGCTCTGCTGTGCCTGCATTTTTCGATAAACAGTTCATTAAATTCAGATGGCAACCTGAAATCACAAAAACTTTATCTCTAGTGCTACCAAATACAGCTAAAGACTTCATTTGAAAAGATTGTTTTAGGTCCTCATCCACAGCACTTATGGGGTAGGGAACATGTGCTCTGTTCTCGCCAAAATACCGTTGTGACCAATCAACGAATTCTTGCACTTTGTTTCTCTCTGGTACAGGATCAACTTCTGGTCTGCCACAATCATTTAGCCCAGCCTCTCTTTGGAACTTTTTAAAACATTGCCAAACAAAGAGATTCACTCCATCTTTTGTAATGATTGTGTCAAGAGGATTTTCAGAAAGGTAGCCTTTTACTTCAGCCTCTATGTAAAAAGCGGCAGCCAAACGATTAAGAAAGACTTCGTTTGAAAGCACACCTGTGTATACATCATAAAATGGGATAGATCTTTCAAATATCTGATCTGCCCGCTTTTTCTTATCAACTCCATGAGGGTGGGCACAAAGGACTCCATCAAAGTGAACAGCTTGATCATCACAAAACTTTTTAAAAACAATCATATTGCCTTCAAATGACGCCCCCAAATATGCTGCATTTGCACCTGCATGTAAAGACTTTGCGTTTTTAACAACGCGAGCTCCCACACAATAGCTGGCAAGACATTGGGCAGCTTCAAACTCTGTTAGTAGTTTTTGCTTGTTTTGTTTTCTTTCTGCTTGTTTTCTTTGTATAGAAAGCACAGCCTCATCATTGCCACCCACCGGGTCTAACGGTGTAAAATCCAGATACGTCAAGACACGGTCATCCGAAGCAACAAAAATAAGCTCTGCTGTGCCTGCGTTGGAAGCTAAACGGTGCATTGAGCGCACAAGACAACCTGAGATCACAAAAACTTTACCTCTAGTGCTACCAAATTCATCTAGAGACCTCATTTGAAAAGCTTCTTTTAGGGCCTCATCCACAGTGCGTATGTTGCCGTCGGGAAAAAGTACGCTGGGCTTGAAAAAATACCGTTGTGACCAATCAACTAATTCTTTCACTTTTTTTCTATCTGGTACAGGATCAATGCATGGTTTCCCAAGAACACTTAGGCCATAATCCTCTTGGAACCGTTGAAAACATTTCCAAACAAAGAGATTCACTCCATCTTCTGTAATAATTGTTTCAAGAGGATGGTCAGGCAGAAATCCTTTTTCTTCAGCCTCTATGTGAAGAGCGGAAGCCAAACATTTAATAAAGACTCTGTTTGAAAGTACACCTGCGTATCCATCATAAAATGGGATAGACATTTTAAATATCTGATCTGCCCTTTTTTTCTGATCAAGTCCATGAGGAAAGGCACAAAGGACTCCATCAAAGTGAACATCATGATGTTCATCACAAAACTTTTTAAGAGCAATCATATTGCCTTCAAATGACTCCCCCAAATATGCTGGATTCTCTGCACCTGCATGTAAAGACTTTGTGTTTTTAATAACGCGAACTTTTGTGCCAAAAACAGCTTTCATCGATTCAGAAAGATCTACCGCGCCATCATACTCTGTTAGTGGTTTTTTTTGGTTTTGTTCTCTCTCTTCTTGTTTTTTTCGTATAGCAATCACAGCCTCACTCTCATCATTGCCATCCACCAGGTCTAACGATGTAAAATCCAGATACGTCAAGACACGGTCGTTCGAAGCAACAAAAATAAGATCTGCAGACGCTATGCTGGCAGCTAAACGGTACATTGAATGTATCTGGTCACCTGGGATCACAAAAACTTTACCTCTAAGGTATTTTTCTCTATCAAGATCGCTGCCAAGCTCTTTTAGAGACCTCGTCTTAAAAGCTTGTTTTAGGGCCTCATCCACAGCATCTATTTGTTCGGCGGGAATATATACTTTGTTCTTGAGCAAATACCTTTGAGACCAAGCAACTAAGTTTTTTACTGCGTTTCTATCTGGTACAGGATTAGATATTAGGTATGAAAAATGCTTTTGCAACTTTTGCAAACGGCTATGAACAAAGGGGCACACCCCATCTTCTGTAATGATTGTTTCAAGAGGGTTAGCGGTTTCCTCCGCGCCATAGCAAAATGCTTGTAATAAAGCTATCAGTGTAAATAAAATCATTAAATATCCTTTTGTACCATACAGTTTGTACTATACAATACAAGTTGCTTGATTGACAGTGATAAACTTGATAATTTTCAACCACAGTGATGTGCGACCTCCTTGTCTCGAAAGGTATCATAAAATTTTTTACAAGTAGTTATAAAAAAATGGGCACACCCCATCTTCTGTGATGATTCTGTCAAGAGGTCTCTGTGCGTCTGGTACCGTGACCACAAGAGGTGCTCCTTCCTCTGGTATGCCTGCTAGCACCATAACAAAACGTTTGTAATAAAGAGGCGAATAAAACAAAAACACAAGTAATATCCTTCATGATGATATAGCTTTATAATCTTCAAAGTATTTAAAGGGTTCAATCACTGAAATTTTTACTTCTGAAGCGCGTTTCAACAAGATCTCTCTAGAACCTCTTTCACTTAACAGATTAACTATAAATTCTGCGTGAAAGGCGGATGCTAGTCCTTTTAACAAAAGACAGCTGTCAAAACGGACTTCAAAAGGCAAAAAGCAGGTAAGCACTTGAGGTTCAGGGTCTATGTCATACACATTAACAGGAACTTGAGGGTCAGGGTATATGTCATACACATTAACATGCTCTTCAAGTATGCATTCTGCTATTTTTTGTTTGGAAAGAGCAAAAGGATACATGGATAATATACCGTCAGGTTCGTGGCCAAATGTCTCTGTAATTGCACTTAAGGATGATTTTAAAAGCCTCATGTTTTGTGTAAAGTAATCAAGGTACTTGATTTCTGAAGGCTCGTGTTTAAAATGGAGTACCAGTGTTTTTTTTAAGCCAGAAGGTGGCCACTGACAAAGTTCTTTCACGCTCATGAGTTCAGTCATTTTTGTGCTTAGACAGTGTTGTTGTATTGCTAACAACAAGGGTTTTATTGGATCAAAATCCAAGAAGGATACATCTTCAGAGGGTGGAAAGTCTTCTGGACACAACTCCCTATGATCTGTTGTTAAAAAAACAAAATTAGATGGAGCGCACTTCCTTATCATGAAAGACATACTATGCAGAAAGTCTCCAGGCACAACAAACACTCTTTTTTCTCTATCAGACATGTTGGTAAGACTTTTAGTCTCGAGCGCTTCCATAAGTTCATGATCAACAAAAGCATCACACATTTCAGAGGAAACTCTTAGTTGGTTTTGGATGAAATATTGTTCAGTCCAAGTAAGCAAACCCTTGATATCGTCTCTGGGAGGGGGTGGTGTGGCCCCCTCCTTGCCTTGAAAGGTCTCGTGAAATTCTTGACAGTAGTGATAAAAAAAGGGGCACACCCCATCTTCTGTAATGATTCTGTAAAGAGGTCTCTGTGCGTCTGGTTCGATTACAGCACGAGGCGTTTTCTCCTCTGGTATGCCTTCAGCACCATAACAAAACGTTTGTAATAAAGAGGTCAATATAAACAAAAACACAAGAAATCTCCTAAATAATATTATAGATAAAGTTGTTCTTTTTCAAGATTAATCGTAAGGAATTTTCTAATAAACTGAAACGTTTATTAATAAGTAGTGTACAGAGAAGATTTTATAACAAGTCTATCTCTTGATGTATTCGGAAGAAAGGTTTGCTTTTGAAGAGCGTGCAGAAAAGATCCCTTTTAATATTTTAGAAACTCTCCCACTCCCACTTAACAGATTAACTATAAATTCTGCGTGAAAGGCGGATGCCAGTCCTTTTAACACAAGACAGCTGTCAAAACAGATTCCACAAGGCAAACGGGGGCTAACAGGCACTTGGGGGTCAGGGTCTATGTCATACAAATTAACAGACTCTTTAAGTATGAATTCTGCTATTTTTTGTTTAGCCAAAGAAAAAGGATACATGGATAATATACCGTCAGGTGCGCGGCCAAATGTCTCTGTAATTGCACTTAAGGATGATTTTAAAAGTATCATGTTTTGTGTAAAGTAATCAAAGACCTTGATTGCTGAAGGATAGGTTTTTGAATGGACTACCAGTGTTTTTTTTAAACCAGAAGTTCGCCAGCGACAAAGTTCTTGCATGCTCATGAATTCAGTCACTGTTGTTGATTGACTGTTTGCTTGCAGTACAGACCACAAGGGTGACATTAGATCAAAATCAAGGAAAAAGTCTTCTGGACACAACACAGAGGGTGGAAAGTCTTCTGGACACAACACCCTATGATCTGTTGTTAAAAAAACAAAATTAGATGGAGAGCACTTCTTTATCATGAAAAACATACTGTGCAGAAAGTCTCCAGGCACAACAAACACTCTTTTTTCTCTATCAGACATGTTGGGAAGACTTTTAGTCTTGAGCGCTTCCATAAGTGCATCATCAACAAAAGCATCACTCATTTCAGCGGAAACTCCTAGTTGGTTTTTAGTAAAATATTGTTCAGTCCAAGTAAGCAAACCCTTGATATCGTCTCTGGGAGGGGGTGGTGTGGCCCCCTCCTTGCCTTGAAAGGTCTCATAAAATTCTTGACAGTAGTGATAAAAAAAGGGGCACACCCCTTCTTCTGTAATGATTGTTTCAAGAGGGTTAGCGGTTTCCTCCGCGCCATAGCAAAATGTTGGTAATAAAGCGATCAGTGTAAATAAAATCATTAAATATCCTTTTGTACTATACAATACAAGCTGCTTTATTGATAGTGATAACTGGACAACTTTCAACCACAGTGATGTGCGACCAACATCATAAATTAAAATGATATTCTCTTTTTTTAAATGATAGGGTTTAAAATTTGAGATTAAATCATATCTAGAGAGTTTCTCTCATCTAGTATTCGGGTCTGCGTAACTGATAAAGTTATCTTAAATCTAACTTTTCTTCACAGATATCTAATACTTTATATAAATATATAACTAGGGGCTGTGAATATGTGAACTGTTTCTCTCTCTCCCTCTAAACATTAAGATTTTTTTCATTATTTATCCACAGCACTGTTGATAACTTTTTTTTATCCACAAAGAGTCCCCGGGTTTTTAACAAGCTGTCTTTTTAACAGGAAGGCGACCCTTTACTTCAGCCTCTGTGTAAAGAGCTGCAGCTAAACGATTAAGAAAGAGCCTGTTTGTGCGAACCATACCTTCGAATCCATCGTAAAATGGTATAGACCTTCCAAATATCTGATCTGCCTTTTTTTTCTTATCAACTCCATAAGGATAAACATAAACGATTCCATCAAAATTAACACCATTGTCCTCACAAAACTTTTTAAGAACAATCATATTTCCTTCAAATGATTTCCCTAAAGAGGCTGCATTAGCTTCTCCTTCATGTACAGACTTTGTGTTTTTAATAACGTGGGCCTTCGCTCCAGAAAGACCTTGTGTCCATAGGAAAAGATATTCAGCACCATCAAACTCTGTTAGTGGTGTTTGCTGGTTTTGTTCTCTCTCTTCTTGTTTTCTTTGGATAGCAAGCACAGCACCATCAGTACCACCTATCGGGTCTACCTGCGCAAAATCTTTCTCTATCAACAAACGATCATCTGAAGCAACAAAGATAAGATCTGCCGACAACACGCTGGAAGATAAACGGTGCATTGAACGTACAAGACAACCTGGGATCACAAAAACTTTACCTCTAAGGGGGTTTTCTTTGCTAAGAATGTTTCCAAAATCGTCTGGAGATCCCATTTTAAAAGCTTGTTTTAAGTCAGCATCCACAACAGTGTCAAGTTGCTCTTCGAGAAGCCCTAGTTCATTCTTAAAAAAATACCGTTGTGACCAAGCAACTAATTCCTCAACCTCACTTCTATTAGGCAAAGGATCTACCCCCTTTTCTTGAAACTCTTCATAGAATTTTTGAAAATACTGATAAACAAAAGGACTCACACCATCTTTTGTGATGATTGTTTTGAGAGACACTGTTTTTGGTGGTGTGTGGCAAAATCCATAACAAAATGTTTGCAATAAAAAAGAAGAAAAAAAAGCTAAAATCATATTAAATATCCTTATGATCATGATATAACCACCCTGATCACGTGTAAAGTGTATTGTTAGATTGGGAATTGGTCTAAAAGTTTAAACAATGCTTCTAAAGATGGAGAGTTTGGTTGCGGCCTTGATATCATCGCAATTGAGCCAAGGTTCTGATTAAGAAGTTTTTCTGTATAGAGTGTATAAGATAGGGCTTGTAAAATTTCCAGGTTAGATGTAGGGGGATAAACATCATAAAACGGAACATGTCTTTTAAGTTCATGTGTAGCTATTTTTTGCAGAGCTAAACTGAAAGGATAAGCAGATACAACACCATCAACAGACGGACTCGATAAATGATTAACGCATTGAATGAGAGGGTCGTTGCCTTTTGTTACAGGATGAAGAAACAACTCTACTGAATCATGCGAATGACGATTTACCCACCTAGCTATCTGCTGCATAAAATAAAATTCAGTAATTTTTTCTGGATATTTTGGACATGAGCCCTTCTTGTCCATTATTGCAAGGAAAAAACCTTTTATTTTCTTATAGATCGGATGACCCTCTGTCTCAAAAACAGGACTTTTAAAGTCTTTTTCGGTTAAAACACGATCTTGTGAGCAGAAAAAGTGAAGATCGGCATATGAACAAGCGAGGATTACTGCAACCGCTGATCCTATATGGGGTTCGCACACAACGAATGTTTTTCTTGCGGGAGGAGAGGCTGTTGATCCACCACCAATTCCAAAATTAATATTTTCAGCAGGAGGGAGGGTCCTTAGCGCTATTATAAGTTCGTCATCAACAAAAGGTATGCTTGCTTCAGGGGTAAGTTTTAGGTGGTTGAGGGCAAAGTACTTTTGTGACCAAGCAACTAATTTCGCAACCTCACTTCTATTAGGTAAAAGATCAACACCCTTTTCTTGAAACTCTTCATAGAATTTTTGAAAATACTGATAAACAAAAGGACTCACACCACCTTCTGTGATGACTCTCTCAAGAGCTCTTTCGCCTTCTTGGGTAAGATAAACATTCACAGATACTGTATAATGTTTACGATTTACCCACCTAGCTATCTTGTTCAGACAATACGCTTCTGTATGATGTGTAGCTGATTTTTCATTTTTTATTATCTCAAGAAACAAATCTTTTGTTTCTTTAAAGAAAGAATCAATCGCTGTCTCAAAAATAGGGTTTTCAAAGTCTTGTTCAGTTAAAAATCGCTTTTTTGAGGAGACAAAGTGAAGGTTGGCATGTGAAAAATTGAGGATTACCTCAACAGCTGATCCTATAAGAGGTGCGCAGACAATAAACGTTTTTCTTGCGGGAGGAGAGGCTGTTGATCCACCACCAATTCCAAAATTAACATTCTCAGCAGGAGGGTGGGTCCTTAGCTCATCAATAAAGGGTGTTTCACAACATTCATAAACGAAAGTCTTCATTCCCCCTACTGTGACGATTCTGTCAAGAGGTCTCTTTGCTTCTGGTACCGTTACAACACGAGGATTTTCTTCCTCTTGTATGCCTTTAGCACCGTAACAAAACGTTTGTAATAAACTCATCAAAAATAAAAAAACTATCATCATCAAAGAACTTTATTATATAGTTATATATTTGTCAAGGTTTGAAGGTTTTGATCACTTTTGTTGGTGGAGTGTTACTCTCTTATAATTTTAGCTTCTATATAAAGAGCGTAAGCTAGGGCTTGTAAAACTTCTAGGTTATTAGTTTTTTTGAGATAAACATCATAACACGGAACAGATCTTTTTAGTATGTGATTTGCTATTTTTTGATAGGGGAAACCACTCGGAAAAACACAAACCATGCCATCAAACACCACACTTTCGTTTTGTGCTAAAAAATCCTTAATAGAAGTCATAGTTTTTTCGAATATATCTAGATCATTTTCACCAATTTGAGTTGGAATAACTGATATTTTTACATTAAATTCGTCCATTAACCATGTAGAGATATACATGGCGGCTTGAAATTCTGTAAATGGCTCTGTTAAGAGCAAGTGTTTCAAGCCTACCATTTGATGATGTAAGACTATGCTTGCAATGTTAAAGTCTNGTTCAGTCAAAAATCGTTTTTGTGAGGCAAAAAAATAAAGATGACCTGGTTCACAATTTTCAACTACTGTGATCATTGATCTCGGAAGACACTCAGGAACAACATAGGTTTTGGGTGATGGAGTGGGTGTTTTTTTAAACTTTAAAGTCTTTAGAGCGTTCACAAGTCTATCACTAACAACAGGCTTACACGATTCGGAGGAAACTCCTAGTTGGTTTTTAGTAAAATATTGTTCAGTCCAAGTAAGCAAAGCGGGGACATCGTTTCTAGCAGGGGGTGGTTCGCCCCCCTTGCCTTGAAAGGCGTCATAAAATTTTTTTAAATATTCATAAAAAAAAGCATGCATCCTACCATCGTCTTCGAAGAGCGATCTGCTTACCTCTGGTTCGTCTACAAGCAGTGTACATTTCCTCTCTCTTTTTTGAACAACCTCCGCTTCCGCTTCCTCTTCCTCTTGTGCGAATGTAACACAACAAAACGTTTGTAATAAAGATCTCAAAAAAGGATGTTCTTCCTCGGGTATACCTTCAGCGCCATAACAAAACGTTTGTAATAAAGAGGCTAATATAAACAAAAACACAAGCAATCTCCCTCCAAAATTATAACTCAAGTTTATTTTTTTTCGATATCAGTCTTCAAGAAAAAATGCAACAAGAAAGATCTCTTCTAATGCATTCTGAAAACTTGTGCGTACAAAATGCTCTCTAGTTTGATCAAATGTTGTAGAAAATCTCCAACTTACAGATTAACTGTAAATTCTGCGTGAAAAGCGGAGTCCAGTCCTTTAACAAAAGACAGCTGTTAAAACGGTTTCCAAAAGGCGATGTGTTGGATAAAAATGGAATTGAGGCAATATGTCACAAAAATTAACAGTATATCCAAGTATGTATTTTGCTATTTTTTGTTTGGATAGACCAAAAGGATTCTCTCGTCATGTGCTTGGACAAAGTGCAACTTGTTGCTACAGGCACGACTAATGTAATCCTATTTTCCAAATATGTGTGGTAAGCGCAAAACTTCCAAGAAAATATTTTGTGAACATTGTAAATCTAAACAAGGGTGTTTGACGTATGGAAAAAAGAACTCAGAACACCATCTTCTCTTATGATTTTTTGAAGATCTTTCACCACCTCTTTTTCCTCTGTTGTCTGAAGAGTTTTCTTTGCCCTCTGTTCTGTTACAGGATGTATATCTACACCTTTATCTACTGTTTGAGATCTCTTTAAGGCCTCTAACCTTCTAAGGCGATATTCTGTATGTAATGTGTATGATAAGGCTTGCAAAACTTCCAAGAAACATAGAGGTTGAGGTTTGTGAAAATCATAAAACGCAACATCCCATCCAAATATGTACTTTACTATTTTTTGTTTGGCGATACCGTAAGGATAATCAGACACAATACCATCAACATCACCAAGTTTTTCTGCAAGAAAAGTTTTAACAAAAAGTAAGCTTTTGTGGAACGGATCTTCTGAACAAGAACGGGCTTTACCAACCTTGTTTGGTGCTTCAACAACTGTCACTCTCACCCCATCCTTCTCACATGCCTCAGATAACAAAGTAGCATAGCTAAATTCTGTACACTTATTATTTAAGAGTTTAGGTGTCTTTTTGTGTGTTGAGCCTTCGCGCTTTTTAGGGGTTAACAACTTCTGTTTTGAAGCAAGAACATAAAGAGTGGCAGGTGAACACTGTTTGATTGCTGTCTTTAATGTACCTGAAACACATCCGGGAATAATAAATGTTTTTCNTTTAAGTTGGTGTTGGAGAGGGTTTACTATTACCTCTACATCTTCATCAACACTATTAAGCGGCAAGGTCTTTAGCGCTTCTAAAAGTTTAGAGTCAACAAAAGATTCGAGATCTTCAGAGGTAAGGTGTAGGTGGTTTTCGGAAAAATATTGTTCAGACCAAGAAAGCAAACCTTTGATATCGTCTCTGGGAGGGAGTGGTGCGACCTCCTTGTCCCGAAAGGTCTCATAAAATTTTTTACAGTAGTGATAAAAAAATGGGCACACCCCATCTTCTGTGATGATTCTACCAAGAGGCCTCTTTAACTCTAGCTCAGCAAAGGCCACAGGGTTTGTTGTGATTCTGTGAAACACTACACTACCCGTTGGTGTGCTTTCAGCGCCATAACAAAACGTTTGTAATAGAAATACAAAAAAAACTACAATCATTTTAAATCCTTTTTTTATTATAAATTATTTTTAATCTTTTTACAAATTTTTAAAGATCTAGATAACTTTTTTATCCGGATTTTTTTATAAAACTTGAATTTTTAGCGATCTTTTAGTTCAAACAGCATTTGGGTGAAAGGTATTTTTGAAATAAATAAATCAAGCCGGTTATATGATTTTTTTTGGTATCATAAAGTGTTTCTGGTTCCTAAAATCTGTCCAGATTTTTTTGCAATAACCATAAAAAAAAGGGTTTACACCATCTTTTGTGATAATTTTTTTAAGGGGTCTCTCTGGTATGCCTGCAGTACCATATAACAAAACGTTTGTAATAAAGAGGTCAATATAAACAAAAAAAAAGGAGTTTTCTAATAAACTGAAACCTTTATTCAGTAATGTCCAGAGCAGATTTTATAGAAAGTCTATCTCTTGTATTATGTAAAGAGCGCAATTTAGTTTGGTCAAATGCTGCAAAAACTCTCCCACTTAAAATATTAACTTCAAATTCTGCGTGAAAGGCGGATGCCAGTCCTTTTAACAAAAGACAGCTGTCAAAAATACAGCTGTCAAAACGATCTTCATAATAAGGCACTTTAGGGTATATGTCATACACATTAATATGCTCTCCAAGTATGAAATCTGCTATTTTTTGTTTGCCCAGAGCAAAAGGATACATGGATAATATACCGTCAGGTGCGCGGTCAAATCCCATCGTAACTGCACTTAAGGATGATTTTAAAAGTATCATGTTTTGTGTAAAGTAATCAAACATTTTGCATTTTTCAGGTTCTGGATCTAAATAAAATAGCATTGTTTTTTTCGTATGACCGAAAGACCTTGCGAAGATAGAAAGTTCCTGCACGCTCATGAGTTCAGTCACTGTTGTTGTGTACCAGTGTTCTTTCATTGCATTAAGATAGATTTCATTTTTCTCTACATCTTCAGAGGGTGGAAAGTCTTCCGGACACAATTCCCTCGTCTTTGTTGTTAAAAAAACAAAATTAGATGGACTGCACGCCTTTAGCATGAAAATCATATTGTGCGCAAAGTCTCCAGGAACAACAAACACTTTGCTTTCTCTATCAGACATGTTGGGAAGACTTTGAGTCGTTAGCGCTTCCATAAGTTCACCATCAACAAAAGCATTACACATTTCAGCGGAAACTTTTAGTTGGTTTTTGGTAAAATATTGTTCAGACCAAGCAAGCAAAGCGGTGATATCGTCTCTGGGAGGGAGTTTTGTGACCCCCTTGTCTTTAAAGGCATCATAAAACTTTTCACAATAACGATAAAAAAAAGGGCACACCCCATCTTCTGTGATGATTCTGTCAAGAGGTCTCTGTGCGTTTGGTACCGTTACAACAAGAGGCGATCCTTCCTCTGGTATGCCTTCAGCACCATAACAAAACGCTTGTAATAGAAATATAAAAAAAGATAACACCACTTTAAAAACCATTTTTTAATTATAAATTATTTTTCATTCTTTTACAACTATTTAAATATAGCCTACTTTTTTTGGGGAGTTTATTAGCCTCCGTGTGTTGAAATTCATGGTAGAATTTTCACAACATTTATAAAAAAAGGACTCACTCTACCGTCTTGAGTGATTAAAAGTTATGGAGTCTGTTCAGCTCCATAACAAAACGTTTGTAATAACGTTTGTAATAAAGAAGAGAGTATCAATAGGAACATAACTATTATCCTCGCTGATATGATAGAATGATTTTTCTTATTGATATAAAAAGTGGATCGCACATCACAAACGGAATAGGTGATAACGGAATGGGTTGATAAACGATTTGTAAACGGTTCGTATGGACGGGCGAATTATCTTCCTAATGAGGTAGTCTGTTTTCAATCTGTAATCTAGATAACCTACTTTCGAGTTCGATGTATCGTCCTCAACATCATAAAATGGCATAAACCTTTGAAGTATGTGCTGTATCATTTTTTTTTTGGCTAAAGAAAAAGGGTGCACAAAAAACATGCGATCAAAGTCGGAAGCTTCTTTTTGTGCTAAAAAATCCTTAATAGAAACCATGGTTTTTTTGCATTGATCCAGCTCATCTTGATCATGTGGGTGTGGGGTAACTGATAATTCCACATGATATAGCACCTTTAGACACTTTATCTCGGATTTTGTGATCATAAAACTTTTAAGGGTTAAAAATCGTTCTTTTGAGGAAAAAAAATAAATATCATCTGGCGCACAACCTACCGCTATTGCTACCAATGAACTCATAGGACACCCAGGAACAATAAAAATTTTTCCTCCAAGTGGGAGCAAGGACCTTCTTTTTACCACAGAATCAACACTATCAATAACTGCAGTTTTTAGCATTTCTTTCAGACTCTCACCAACAACCTCATCGCGCTTTTTGTCGACCCATACCGCATTGAGAGCAAGGATTTTTTGAGGGTAATGAAGAAATCCGTATTTATCGTGTTGATGGAGGGGGGTGGAATCTTTCGTGTGTTCCGCTCTTATCGAATAATCTTGTTCGTACTTCAGCGAGCGATAAGCGCCATAACAAAACGTTTGGAGTAAAGCAATTAGTACAAAAAGAAACACAACAGATCTCTTTACCCAATACTAGCATAGATCAATAACTGAAGAGGTTATTGTGCGTAAATATCAATCGTTTGTGATTTTCATTTTTTCCTCAAGAGTTTTTCTCTTTTCTTTAGAGAAAAAACGCTCAAAATTTTATGTTCTTAAACAGTGGTTTCAGAACCCTTACGCTCGGTTAAGGACATCATAGTGCAGGGTTTTGTGATCAATGTGTAATGTAAGGCTTCTAAAATTGTCGAGCTCGATGTATCTTCTGTAGTTTCAACATCAACAACCGGAGTAAACCCTGTAAGTACGTGATTTGCCATTTTTTGTTTGGCTAAAGCAAAGGGGTAAGAAGCAACCATGCCATCAAAGTCGACAGCTTCTTTTTGTGCTAAAAAATCCTTAATAAAAATCATGGTTTTTTCTAACTGATCTGGATCCTCTGAATCGTGAGGGGTTGAGATAACTGATAATTTCACCTGATATCTCTTCTCTACACACCCTATGAGATACGTGGCGCCAGACAATTCTGTCTTTGGCTTCTTTTTGTGCTGCTCGTGTAACTGATGAAGGTGCGCTACGTATGGTTTAAAGTCAAAGTCTTTAGGGGTTAAAAATCGTTTTTGTGAGGCAAAAACATAAAGCTCAGCTGATTCACAATCTCTAGCTATTGCGAGTAATGAATTCATGCGACACCCAGGAACAATAAATACTTTCCTCCTTTTTCTGACACTTTTGAATTTCTTCTCCTTAGAGAAAAAATTCTCAAAACTTGAAATTTTTAGTGCTTTTCTAAGTTCATCATCAACAACCTCTTGGCTATATTCCTCGATATTTGGGAGGGTGAGTGTATTGTGCAACCAATGCAACAAACCGCCCATATCGCTTTCCTGGGGGATTGTGGAATAGACCATGCCTTTCTGTGTTAACTTTTTGTGGAGTTGTTCACAGTAGCTATAAACAAAAGGATGCTCCCAAACTCTTGATATTTCTGAACAAGACCCCTCTTCTCTTGGAGTCTGGGCCCCATAACAAAATGTTTGTAATAAAGTGGTTAATATAAATAAAAACATAATGACTATAGTATCTGATATAACCTCAAATGTCGATTGTGTTTTTGTAAATATTAACAGTAAGGAATTCGGCTGCGCTCTTTTTGAATGCAATGATCTATGTAAAGTGTATAAGATAGGGCTTGCAAAAGTTCCAGGTTAGATGTCATGTTGTCAAAAACATCATAAAATGGAGTAGGCCTTTGTAGTACAAATTCGACTAATTTTTGTTTGGCTAAACTATACGGAAAAAGAGAAACCATGCCATCATTGCCAAAAGCACGAAGACGGTATATCAAGCTTTGTAGGAATGGATCCTGGTGAGATGATAATTGGTGAACACACATGTTTCCGTGAGGACGAATATTACAAAAATAAATCAGATTATTGAGGCCCTCATATTCTGTAAGGCGTGAGACTCTATGGATCTCAAACACTTTACTAAGTAAGGGTTCATGTTGTTTGGTGCAAAAGTCTTGGTCAGTCAAAATTCGGGTATTGGAGGCAAACAAAAAAAGCCTGGCCTTTCTGCAATATTTAATTACTGATAACATTGAGTTTAGATGATTTTCACAAACAATCAAGAATTTTCCTTGAAGTGCGTAGGTGGGGCCTTCTAAGCAGTCTCTCTCACCCTTATCATGCCTAAGCGCTGATGGATAATCTTCAGTTTCCTTACAACTCAAACTCTCTAAACTCGCAGTCTGTAATGCTTTTCTAAGTTGTTCATCATCAGCCATATCTTGGCAGTCTTCAGGGGTAAGGTGTAGTCTGTTGCTGGTAAGGTAATCGTTAGACCACTCTACCAAATTTTCAACATCGCTTATGTCAGGTAAAGGTCTGACTCTAAGTTTAAACGCGTCATAGAACCACTTTAGATATTTATAAACAAAAGCACTCACCACACCCTCTTCTGTGATTGTTCTGTCAAGAGGTCTCACTTCCTTTAGCGCAGAATGTGTAGAGGGTTGAAAGTGTGCAATCATCTCTATAAGAAACCTCTCTGGTGCATGATAAGCATACTGCATAATAGCGATATCAGGATCCATATCTTTAGGGGGTATGTAATCTGGCAAGGGTTTTCTCCATATCAGGTCTGTTTCACTTGGTGTGAAAATTGTTAAGATTTTTCTTAAAAACTTATCTAATTCCAAAGGTGAGTCGAGAGTTTTTTTAAGATCCCAACCCTCTTGTAGTGGTAAGCGTTCATCACCACCTGTATGGCTATCATCTTCAGAGGGTGTGTCATCTGGAAAGAGTTCAAACATCGGTTTTGTTTTTTCAAAAGGTGAGTCGAGAGTTTTTTTAAGTTTCCAACTATCCTTTATCGGTTTTGTTTTTTCAAAAGGTGAGTCGAGAGTTTTTTTAAGTTCCCAACTATCCTTTATCGGTTTTGTTTTTTCAAAAGGTGAGTCGAGAGTTTTTTTAAGTTCCCAACTATCCTTTAGTGGTAAGCGTTCATCACCACTTGTATGGCTATCATATTCAGAGGGTGTTTCATCTGGAAAGGGTTCAAACATCGGTTTTATTTTTTCAAAAGGTGAGACGAGAGTTTTTTTAAGTTCCCAAATATCCTTTAGTGGTAAGCGTTCATAACCACCTGTATGGCTATCATCTTCAGAGGGTGTTTCATCTGGAAAGAGTTCAAACATCGGTTTTGTTTTTTCAAAAGGTGAGCCGAGAGTTTTTTTAAGTTCCCAACGATCCTTTAGTGGTAAGCGTTCATCACCACCTGTATGGCTATCATCTTCAGAGGGTGTGTCATATGGAATGAATTCAAACATCATGCCCATTGGTTCCAAAAATGCGTTGGTTTTTTGTATAAGATCCACACCCTCCTTTAGTGCTAAGTATTCAGCAGAGGGTGTTTCATCTGGAAAGAGTGCAAACATCGGTTTTATTTTTTCCAAAGGTGAGTTGAAAGTTTTTTCAAGATCCTGACTCTCTTTTGGTGGTAAGCTTGCAGCACCATAACAAAACGTTTGTAGTAAAGCATTTAATATAAACAAAAAAATCATAAACATAAAATTGTATCAGTGTTTTTCTGCAAAGTCAATTTTTGTGTGTGGTTGGCAGTTATACGCTTTATTTTGTGCTTCTGTGTCAAATGCTATATGTAGGGAGTGTAACATTTTTAATTTGTTCTCAACACTGTAAGCCGGGGTAGGCCTTGGCAATATACGCTCTGCAACTCTTTGTTTAACCGATTCAGGAAGCATGCACACTATACCATCATAGTGACCATGGTGGTATAAAGGCTGTATCATAGTCAGGGTGTGTGGGATCGATTAAAATCTCTCTGTGCAGGTAGGGATTATAGCACCATAACAAAATGACTGTCATAGATATAAAACAGCCCAACCCTATTGCATGTACCTTAACGCTGTCTTCCAATCCTCAGACGCAATGCAGTATTCTACCTGAAGTGACGAATTTAGTGATTTTAAAATTTCCCAGTTAGATGGTTTTTTTCCATAAACATCATAAACATCATAAACCGGAATACTTCTTTTAAGAATATGATCTGCTAATTTTTTTCTTGATAAACTAAAAGGATAAGGAGAAAGTATACCATCAGAGAAGGATGGACAGCGAAGATAAAGCAAGCTTGTGAGGAAAAAATTGTCTGACCCTGAAACTTCACGAACCACCATTCTCATTGTGTGCGAGTGGTGTGTTTGGACCCACTCAGCCATCGAACTTAAAGCAGTATATTCTGTGTCAGCCATAAATTGAGCGTTTTTTACTAGTATAGCTGCTTTTTGGGTAGATACCACTCTATCAAGTAAAGGATCTTTTATTTGCAATAGATCATCATCGCTGGTATCAAAACTTAATTCATGGTCGTTTTCCTCGGACATATTCGAAGGTTGTGGTTCTGAGGGAAAAAAATAAGAAATTAATGCCGTACGAGCAGTTTTAGCCAATATTTCATAATCCATATCTTTGTGTTGGTTTGCGCTGTTTTCAAGGAAGGACTTTTTCATTTGCATAAAGAAAGGCTTAGTATCAAAGATTGGGCTCTCAAAGTCTTTTTGGGTCAAAAAGCGGTCTCTTCTGCCAATAAAACAAAGATTGGAGTGTGTATAAGTTGTGACTATTGAGGCGACTAAGTTTAGAAGGGTTTTGCAGACCACAAAACCTTGTCTTTTCTCTGTAACACTATGATGATAGCTGGGCTCTGCATTTTCGGTTGATAGCGCTACTCTAAGATCACGATCCACAACTTTTGCGAGTCGATCTTCAGGAAAGTCGTGGGGGTGGGTAAGCCAATATTTTCGACACCAACGCGCTAGGTTACAAACCTCTCCTCTATCAGGTAAAGGTTGAATATTATAGTCTTGAAACTCTTCATAAAATTTTTCACAATATTTATAAAAAAAAGGACAAACACCACTATCTGTGATGATTGTTTCAAGTGATCCTTCTGCCATGCGAGAAGCGCCATAACAAAACGTTTGTAGCAAAAAC
>JGI24794J26673_10000155_pt1 | contig 49219 bp, 40 predicted proteins | sample MesohylPK_FD_26673 | JGI IMG/M metagenome (IMG submission 26673) | reverse complement strand
GCTTTCGGCTTGATTACAGATTCCGCCGGGCCGATCCGGAATCGGTGCGGGACCGGTTCGTGGGCAGTCCGAAAAAAGATTAAACTGCAACAATATCAACTCAATAGTGGATTTTTTTCAAGGAAGGGAAAAAGGCGAAAAAGGCTCGATATCCAAGGGTTTCTGGATATATCGATAAATTCACGGGGTTTTTCGATAAATTTCTGAAAAGCGTATTCCTCGTAACCGGTTGTAATCAAAAAGGTTTTTTCTTAAATCTAAGTGTGGCACACTCAAATATAGCGGCGAAAAAAGTTTTTCGCATACACCGCATTTTCCCGCAACTGCCCGCATTTGCGCACGCGGACGAAACGACAAAAGAGGCATTCAAGAGCCGTCATCCGAACTTTCGCGCCGCATGGCCGCATCGCCTGAAAACGATGTATAATCCCGCCAGCGCCCCGGCCGCCTGGCGCCGATCGTTCATACGTCCCATTTCCCAAAACCAGGAGACCGTCATGGAGCGCAGACAAGCGAGTGATTTCGACCAGGAACTGCTGGACCTGTTCGACGAGTACGTGCACGGCATCATCGAGCGCAGGGAGTTTCTTGACAGGGCGGCCAAGTTCGCCGTGGGCGGCCTCACCGCAACCGCCCTGCTCGATATGCTCTCGCCCGACTACGCGCTGGCGAAACAAGTCGAGGAGAACGACGCGCGCATCAAGGGCGAGACCATCAAGTACGCCTCGCCCAAGGGGCACGGGAGTATCAAAGGTTATCTCGTCCGGCCCGCCGGCGGGGGCAAGCGCGGCGGCGTGGTCGTCGTGCACGAGAACAGGGGCCTGAACCCCTATGTCGCGGACGTGGCCCGCCGCGTGGCCGTGGCCGGCTACACAGCGCTCGCGCCCGACGGCCTCACCCCGCTGGGCGGATACCCCGGCAACGACCCCGACGGCAAGGTTATGCAGCGAAAGCTCGATAAGGCGAAACTCCTGCAGGATTTCTTCGCCGCCTTCGATCACTTAAAAGCCGACGCGAGCGCGAACGGCAAGGTGGGCGTGGTGGGCTTTTGCTACGGGGGCGGCGTTTCGAACGCCATGGCCGTTCACAAGCCGGACCTCGCCGCGTCCGTTCCCTTCTACGGCCGCCATCCAAAGACCGAAGCCGAGGTCGCGAAAATCAAGGCGCCCCTGCTGATCCATTTCGGCGAGCTCGACGCGCGCATCAACAAGGGCTGGCCCGCCTATGAGGCAGCGCTCAAGAAACACGGCAAGGAATACACCGCGCATTTCTACCCCAAGGCGAACCACGGCTTTCACAACGACACCACGCCACGCTACGACAAAGCCGCCGCCGAACTCGCCTGGAAACGCACGATAGACTTCTTCCGGGCGAAGCTGAAATAAGGGTGTTTCTGTATTCGTAGGGGCGGTTCTCGAACCGTTGGGCGGACCCGATTGGGTGTCCGCATCTACGGCATCATGACAATCAGGAGGGATACAGGAAGAAGCTTAACGTTTCTACGGTAAGAAGTCGGGGATGCTCAAGCGACCCGCCCCTTGTACGGAGCGAGAATGATTTCGCCTTCGCGCTTTCGGGTCTGGGCGATATCGTAGCTGTTCTGCATCCGCATCAGCGTGTCCATCGAGACACCGAACGCCTTCTCGACTCTGAGCGCCATCAAAGGCGAGAGGTCCGCGCGCTCGTTGAGCAGTGCGGAGAGCGCGGGGCGCGTGACTCCCAAAACCCGTGCCGCCTCGGTCACCGACAACCCAAGCGGTTCGATGATCTCGCTCTTCACGAATCCGCCAGGATGGGCCGGGTTCTTCATCCGGATGCCACTCGTCGCATTCATGGTCACCTCCTAGTGGTAATCCTCGTAATTCAGATCGACGATTTCAATCTCCCTCTGGTCAATCTGGAATGTGAGCCTCCAGTTTTTCGTAACCGACAGACTCCAGACGCCCTTCCGATCGCCTGCAAGCTGATGCGCCCTCCAGGCCGGGACGGTTCGTAGTTCTTCTTCCCGCTCCATATCCTGAAGAAAAGAAAGGATTCGCCGCAACTTCGGTACAACCGCAGGTTGGAGACCAGCCGTATTATCATCCTCTATGAATCGGCGCAGCCCCTTGTGAACCACGTTTCGAATCTTCATGCCGCAAATTATCATAGCAATTCGTTAGCCGTAAAGTAACACATTACGACACATTTTGAATGCCGATTGCCCCGCCACAAGAAACACAATGTCGACTACTAATTTCTCCCCTTCCGCGGCATAATGGTTCGCATGAGGACCCTGTTCGGGTGGACACCGTATCCTCCCGCCGTTTTCAACAAGACAGGGATTCCTCAACTCATGCGCGGCCTGCCGGAAAAATTCATCGACTTCAACAAATGCCTCTCCCGACGTTTCGACGCGTTGTTGCCCGAACCATTCCGGGTGGATGGACATAAACATTTCAGAGAAGAATTCGCACCGCCTCAAATCCCCGATGGCGCTCTGGTCTACGAAGTAGGCGGGGGCAAACATCCCCTCCACTCCGAAGAGGAAAAGACGCGGCGGGGCCTTCGGGTCATCGGTTTCGATATCGACGAGAGAGAACTAGCCAGGGCGCCGCGCGGGGCCTACGATGCGACCATCCGCGCCGACATCACCGAATACCGGGGACGCGAAAACGCCGATGTGGTGATCTGCCAGGCGATGCTCGAGCATGTCGCGGACACACCGGCCGCCTTCGCCGGGCTGGCGAGCATTCTGAAGAAAGGAGGCGTCGCCCTCCTCTTCGCACCATCGAGAAACGCCGTCTTCGCACGGGTAAATCTTCTCATTCCCGAGAGGCTCAAGCGAATTCTGATCAGGCTCCTCTATCCCGAACTCGCGGATCAGTCCGGGTTTCCGGGCCGCTACCATCGCTGCACGTTGTCCGAATTCGAAGAAATGGCGCGTGGGCAAGGCTTCGCCGTAGTTCAGAAAAAAACCTATTATTTCAGTGAGTACTTCAGCTTTTTCGCGCCCTTTCACGTTCTCTGGCGACTTTGGCTTTGGGTTTTCTATCTCCTGTCGCGCGAGCGAGGGGCTGAAACCTTCAGCATGGCGCTTCGCAAATTGTGAGGATGGAAACCTGGGCGCGTCCCGGTTCTTTCATTCAAGCTGAGCAGTCATCATGTGCGGCGTCACGGGTTTTCTCTTCACGCATCGAGAGACGGACGACCCCTGGAGTGTCGTTTCGAGGATGGCGGAGCGCCTGCGCCACCGGGGGCCCGACGACGGGGGAAGCTGGGTCGATGGGGAGGCGGGCATTGCTTTGGGACACAGGAGGCTCGCCGTCATCGATTTAAGCGCGGACGGCCGCCAGCCGATGATTTCGCGCGAAGAAAGATACGTCCTCTCCTACAACGGAGAAATCTATAATTTCATCGAGCAGCGCGATGAGTTGATTCGCGAGGGCGTGCGCTTCCAGGGACGCTCGGACACCGAAGTCCTCCTCGCAGCGGTGGAAACGTGGGGGCTGGAAGCAGCCATCAAGCGATTCGTCGGCATGTTCGCCTTCGCCATTTGGGATCGTTCGGAAAAAACGCTGCATCTAGCGCGTGACCGCATGGGCGAAAAACCCCTCTACTACGGCTGGTGCGGAAATTCCTTTCTATTCGGCTCGGAACTCAAGGCCTTCCGTGCACATCCTGATTGGTCAGGCGAAATCTGCACCTGCGCGCTGGCCCTGTACACAAAACTAGGCTGCGTGCCTGCTCCCTATTCCATCTACCGGGGTATTTACAAGCTGCCGCCCGCCTCCATCTTGAGCCTGCGCGGTTCGGACGCACCAGGTTTTCTGCCACAAGCAAGGGCCTATTGGTCCGCCCAAGATGCCGTGAGGCGCGCATCCGCAGACAAATGGGCGCTCTCCGACGATGAGGCGCTCGACCAACTGGAAGAAGTGCTGAAACGCTCCGTACGCCAGATGCTGCGCTCAGATGCGCCGCTCGGTGTGTTTCTCTCAGGCGGAGTCGATTCATCGACAGTGGCAGCCCTGACGAAAGAGGAGAGCGGCGCTCCCGTCAGGACGTTCTCCATCGGATTTCATCAGAAAGGCTATGACGAAGCACACCATGCGCGTGAGATGGCCCGCCATCTCGAAACCGAGCACACCGAACTCTACGCAGGGCCGAAAGAAGCGCTCGAGGTCATCCCGCGCCTGCCCATGCTCTATGACGAGCCGTTTGCGGATCCGTCCCAGATTCCCACGCACCTGCTTTGCGCACTCACGAGGAAGCACGTGACGGTCGCCCTCTCGGGCGATGGGGGCGATGAGCTTTTCGGCGGCTACTACCGCCATTTCTGGGCGCCCAGGGTCTGGAAGTGGACTCACCGGCTGCCGCAGCGTGTGAAAACGCAAATCGCGATGGGATTGACCAGGCGGTATCTCGCGCTGGCGCGGTATTATGAAAAAATTTCTCCCCTGCTGCCCAGGCGTTACCAAGTCGAGATGGCCAGGGAGAAGATCCATAAGCTGGCGGATATCTTCGGCGCAGCGAGTCTTGATGCGATGTATGAGCGCCTGAGGGCGCACGGGGATGCTTCGGTTTGTCTCCATGAGCAACGCGACCCAGGAAGTACACTTGCCGTTCCAATCGGTCTGAATCATGCGGAGTGGATGATGTACCGCGACATGATGGAATACCTGCCCGATGATATCCTCGTAAAGGTGGACAGGGCGGGCATGGGAGCGAGCCTCGAGGTGAGAGCACCATACCTGGATCACCGGGTAGTGGAGTTCGCCTGGAATCTCCCGCTGAAGTTAAAGTTGCGGGGTGGGGAGGGAAAATGGATTTTAAGGCGGTTGTTGTCCCGCTACGTTCCCGTCTCGCTGATCCAAAAGCCTAAAATGGGGTTCGCCGTCCCTGTCGGTGAATGGTTGAGAGGACCTCTTCAGGACTGGGCGGAAGATTTATTGAGCGAATCGCGACTCAGGGAAGAGGGATTTTTACATGCGGAAACCATTCGCCGGATGTGGGAGCAGCACTCATCTGGCGCAAGGGACTGGCGATTCGGGCTTTGGAGCGTGTTGATGTTTCAATCCTGGCTGGATGAGCAAGAGCGTTGAGATGAGTAATACCTTACTTCTACTGGACCTGGAGGACAGATATTTCTTGAGCCACAGGCGCGCGCTCGCGCTGGCGGCAAGGGATGCGGGATACCGCGTCGTCGTATGCGTGAGAATCGGCGGAAAATACATGGAGCGGATTCGCGCGGAAGGATTCGAATGCCTCGCTTTGGAGAATGAAAACAGGAGAAAGATCAGTTTGTTCAGGGAATGGCTCGACCTCCTCAAACTCATTCGCGCCTATCGGAAGCACAAGCCTCACATCGCTCATCATCTCGGTGTGAGAAACCTGCTTCACGGAACACTCGCCGCGCGACTGGCAAAAACGCCTTTCGTCGTGAATTCGTTTCTGGGACAGGGCTCGCTGTTTTCTGAAAAATCGCTGAAATTCCGTTGCCTGAAAAAAATCGTATTGTCCATGCTGCGATATCTCCACCGAAGGAAGAACACCCGTGTAATCGTGCAAAACGACTCCGATAAGGAGATGGTTCTCCAGAACGTGCTTCCCGATGAATCCCGTCTGAGCGTCGTTCGCGGCTCGGGCGTAAACGTCCTATCCTTTCTTCCTGCACCGGAGCCCCCGGGCACGCCCCTGGCGGTGCTCGCTTCCCGGATGCTCGATGAAAAAGGGGTGTATGAATTTGTAGAGGCGGCGGTCTTGCTGAAAGAAGAAGGCATAAGAATTCGCATGGTGCTGGTGGGAAGCCCGGACCCCAAGAATCCATCGTCCATTCCCGAATCCACGCTTTCTCGGTGGCACCGGGAGGCTCGAATCGAATGGTGGGGCTACAGGGAGGACATGGCCGAGGTCTGGAGAAGCTCTCACATCGCCGTCTTGCCGACGTATTACAAAGAGGGGCTCCCGAGAAGCTTGCTGGAAGCCGCGGCATGCGCGCGCCCGCTGGTGGCCACGGATGTTCCCGGCTGCCGGGATATTCTGAAGGACCGTGTGAACGGACTAAGCGTCGTTCCCCGTGACGCCAAGAGCCTGGCCGACGCCATCGGGAAGCTGGCGCAGAACTCTAACTTGAGGCGAAGAATGGGCGAAGCGGGGCGGAGGATTGTGGAGCAGGAGTTTTCCGATAAAATCGTGACTGAAAAAATCCTGGAACTCTATGAGCGTATGGGCGGAGCCGAAGTGAAACCGGGGAAGAATCAAGCGCAACTCACGTAGAATTCCGTATGAGGGATACCAGGCTCCCGCAAACGGCGCCGAGAGCCTAGGCGCGTTGCCGCCGGACGCGCAAGAGGGTGAGTATCGTCAGGAATACTACCTGCAAATCCATCCAGAACGAGTAGTTCAGAATATAGTATAAATCATGCTCCAGCTTGATTCTATATTCTTCAATCTGGTCGACGTGGCCTTGCTTGATCTGCGCCCATCCCGTGATTCCCGCCGGAACGAGCTCGCGATACTCGAATTCCGGGTAGTGCTTCTTGGCAATCTCCAGCGTCTTGATGTATTCCGCCCTCGGACCGACGATGCTCATATCCCCTTTGATGACGTTCCAGAGTTGGGGAAACTCATCGAGGTGATACCGGCGGAGAAAACGCCCGAATGGATAGATTCTCGGGTCGTTTTCCTTCGTGGACATGGTTCCCGGCGGTTGATCGGCATTCGCGCGCATGGTCCGGAATTTATAGAGCGTGAACAATATCCCACCCTGCGTGACGCGGGCCTGGGAATAAAATATCGACCCCTCGCTCGCGAGCTTGATCAGGATGGCGATTAGGAGGCCAAAAGGGGCGAACGAGACCAGAACCGTTATGCTGAACCCCAAATCAAACGCGCGTTTGCATAGATATTGACGCCGGCTCAAGACCCTACCGCTCTTCAGGGCGGATAATTTCCCGCTACCGGAAATGGATTCCAAAGGAACGCGGCCTTCCATAAGAGAACTCAACACATTTCACGAGCGCTTAGAACTCGATACGAAGAATGAGAACGCAAAGTTCTGGCGTTTGCTATTTTTCGCTTTACATTCAAGCCGGATTCCCTTATATTCGAATGAATAGCGAAAATATAACGAAAACATTGTCGCACGACCGAGACAAAATTCATATTCCACCATGAGAGCAGAAAATTCGACATGGCTTCATGCAAATTCCGACTTGGAGACAGCCGCCATCTATTCTGCGAGCAGCCCGTGAATCTTCGCGCATGAATTGTATGCCAATAGGCATGTTGTGAGGAAAACCCAAGATTGTCAACTCATAAGCGAAGCAAAAGAAATTTGAGGCACATACGTTTTTACCGATCTTGAAAGTGCGAGATTTTCGGTCCTTTTCAAGAAAATCTCCGCTTCCTGGAGGCCATTTTTTTCGTGATGAATCCTTCGCTCTTGGCATATGGCGCCATGACCGTAGGCGCTGCCGCAATCATCTGGACAAGCTTGTACAACCTCGGAACCGCGGGTGCGTTGTTCTTGTTCCTGAATCCACTCGTGAACATCGAGGTCGCATTCTACGATACGGGAAGAAGCATCTCATACGACAAAATGGCGCTACTGGCCCTGGCCTCAGGCTTCGCGCTGCATGTGCTGAAATACAAAAAATCCGTTCGCTTTAAGACCCAACCGATTTTTTGCTATATCTGGCTCGCCTACATCGTCTGGAGTCTCATTGCGGCATGGCTGAGCGGCGCTCCCTTGAAACAACAATTCTGGGGCCTCGCCGAAACAATCGCCTATTTCATCGCTTTCCTCGTTTTTCAGGATATTTGCGAGGACGAAACCGCACGCAATCGTATCCTGAAAGCCATCCTCTACGGCGGCGTCATCTTGCTGGCGGCGGTACTACTCCAGAATCTGGCCTATCAGGTCATATGGAAAACCTGGGGGCCGCACCAAATCTTCCGCGCCGATTTGTTGTATTCGCAATTCCCCCGGATGTTCTTTGACTCCCGGCCCGGGCCGATCGGGCATCCTAATTTTCTCGCCGCCTACCTGATCCTGTGGACCACGCTCTACCCGCTGCTCTACCGCACGTTTTTACGTCCGGCGGCCGTCGCCATCCTCGCTGCGCACCTCATCGCATTGGCGTTGACGGGCAGCTATGGAGGAGTCCTGGGCTTCGCCGTTTGCTGTTCGATGATCTCATATTTCGCGAAGACATGTCCCGCGAATATGACTTCCGGCCGCATCTCCTTCACCGACAGCCGTCTCCTCCGGCTTTTCCTGGCCGCTTTCCTGATCCTGTCGATTGGCGCCGTCGCGGTAAATGACGAAGACTTCATGGACCTCTCGCTGCTCCCCAGAATCTATATCTATCGCGTCGGCGGAAAAATGCTCGCAGACCGCCCCCTGGCGGGCCATGGAAACGGCCTCTTCCCTCAGGCGTTTCAGAAAAGCGAGAGCGCTAACATAAACCACGAGGGACTGAAAGCGCCGTCCTGGCGAGTGAAGGATCACGATTCAGCGAGAGCGAGCAAGCCCCTGGGCCGGAAAAAGGAGCTCTCAACTCGCAGGGATGAATATCTCCCGCCGCTTTCAGCCCATTCCTCTTATCTCAAAGCCTTCGTCGAATCGGGCTTTCCGGGAGGCTTTCTGTTCCTGTGCCTGATTGCCGGAGGACTCATCGAGGTGTTTCTTCACTTGAGGAAAACGGGGCGGCTTTCGATGCGCTCACCCGAAGCCTGGGGGTGGGCCGCCTGCATCGGCGTATGTTTTCAGGCTGGAGCCGAGAACATCTTCTCGTCTCCCAAAATTTCCGTTCTCTACTGGGCCATCACGGCGTACTGCCTGACGGCGAAATCCTCACGATCGGAAAGCCCCTAAAAGGACCTGCCAGAACTTCACGATACAGACAGTGGACGAAATGGAGCAGGATGGTGAACAGCCAGTAGGGATAAAAATGGGCCGTGGTAGAAACGGCAAAAAACAAGGCAGCGACAGTGGAGAAGATGACGGCGAAAGGCATCACGAGGCAGAGTGAACCCTTATGCGGCGGCAATCGCATGATTCTAAAAAAATACCTCGCGCCAGTGATGAGCATGACTATTACCAGGACGAGTCCCAGCAATCCCAAATCCACGACAAAATTCATCGGCAGGCTGTGGAGCGAAACCGGTGCGCTCTTTCTCGGGTTTTCCTGAAACAAATCCGAAGTCGACCATCCCTGGATACCCGATTCATACCGGGTGATGTCGCCATAAACGTACCCGGAGAACGTGGCCGGCGTATCTTTGGAGTACCCATACAAAAATCCCTGCCGCGGCCCGCCCCCCAGGAAGGGCCGCGCAATAAACACGTCCGCCGCCCGCGCGTACTGAAAGAGCCGCTCCTTGACGCTCATTGAGAGATTCGATGCCTCAACGAACTCTCCCCGCACCCAAGTCCCCACCATCACGGAGACGCCGATGCACGCGAGGAAAACCGATACCGTGAGACAAGAAACGAAAAAAGACTTCATCTTCCCCTTCACGTCCGGGCGTCTTCTGAACTTCATGAAAAAGAGAATTAAAAGGATTGCGCCTAGAAAGAGCATGAAAATCGGAACTCTTCGCCATGTGGAAAACACCAGGAGAATTCCGGCAAGCGACGCGAACAGATAGAACCAGCCGCCTCTTCTCCAGAAGAAATAAAAGGCGACTCCCACCAGTATCAGCCCGAGCCTGCTGGCGACGATGTGGTGCCGAACGAACATGCCGAGAAAAAACTGTCCCTCATGATTGAGCGAATATGGATTGGGAATGCGTAAATAATAGAAGAGAATGCTCTCGACACCCATCGCCAAGGCGACCCAGAACACACACCTGAGCGCGCCCTCGAACTCCTCTCTCCTCCACCGGTTGTTATGAACCAGATACCATACGAGCATGCCGTCGGCGTAGGGCACGGCGCCGGCCAGAATCCGGTAGAGGGGCACGGACGTCATTATGGGGTCATCCTGCATGTAGCCGAGGAAAATCCCCGCCCAGAAAATCACCCAGAACCAAACAGTGGATACGGCGAACCAAAACGTGGGTTTTCGAGCACCGTACCGGATGACCTCTACCGCCCATGCGCCGCACAGCAACACAAAAAGGAGCACGTAGACCTTATAAGGACCCACGAATTGACCCGGGAAGTAGGGAACGCGTTCCCACGGGATGAGAAAATATACCGCATGCAGACGAATGACCGCGTTGGTGAGTTGATGAGAAGAGGCGTTTGACGCCGCGCGCTCCACGCTCAAGGAAAACTACTCCCGCGCGCCCGGCCGTCTGGAAAAATAGCCTCTCTTCACCCACATGCGCACTTTGTGCGGCAACATGCGATACGCAAACCATAGCGGCAACAGCGCATGATATACGAGTCCACCCCCCAGGGCGCGAATCGCTCTTCTTTGCAGCACAACACCATCGAACACATAGCGAAGCCTGGCGCCACGTTCGAAGAATTGTCTCGCATGGATTCTTTTCGCCGCCACGGGCGCCTTCAAGGAACCGAGTCTCAACCCGTTTTCATATAATCGGACGTACAGGTCCCAATCGAGTTGGCTGGCGCGGCTTTCGTCGTAGCCTCGAATCTTCTCCATCACATCTCTTCTCACAAACAACGACGTGTGAACCACGGGATTAAAAAGCATGAGTTTTTTCCTCACGTCGTTCAGCGAAGTCCTAGCCTTTTCCAGTCCGAATCCGGGCCAATGGGGAACATCTTCGGCATAAAAAGCGTACAGGGGAGATACGACCGCGGAATAACCGGGGAAACGCCGCATCGCCGCTTTTTGAATTTCAAATCTCCTGGGATGTGACAAATCGTCGGCGTCATGGCGGGCGATAAATTCACCTCTGCTCTCGCGCACCCCGAGGTTGAGTGCTCTTGCAAGTCCGATTCTTCCCGCCTCTATGAGGCGAATTCGGGAATCGCAAAATTGCTTGACGATGCGAATCGTATCGTCCGTGGAACCATCGTCGATAATGATGCACTCAAAATCAGGATCCGTCTGCGCGAGTATGCTCTTCACAGCGTCGACGATGTAGTCCTGAGCGTTGTAAGATGTCATCAAAACGCTTATCACTTCGAATTCCTCTCTCCTGCATCAAGTGTCCGCCGAGTGTCGGGCGTCCAGCATCTCCCGAAACCAAAGCTCCAATACAGATAGAAACCAGATAAGAGGGTAGGCGGACCTCCCTTCCAGGAAACGGGCGTATAGCCTGCGCACCTCTTTGGGCGAGAAAATCCCTCTTCGTCGAAGCGACTCCTCACTCAGCGCGTCTTCGAGGATTTCTCGCAATTCCCCCCTCATCCAATTCGCCATCGGAAGGGCGAAGCCCTGCTTTTTTCTGCCTGAAATCCCAGCGGGAATTACGTCGCGAAGTGAAGCCTCGAGCAATCTCTTCGGGTGCCCCCATCTTCTCTCCCAGCCAGGCGGCAGGCCACAGACGAATTCCACGACATGATGATCGACGAACGGCACCCGCACTTCCAGGGAATGAGCCATGCTCATCGTGTCGGTATCCCGCAAAGTTCTCCATCCCATGTACACCTGCATTTCGAGTTCGCTCAGAACGCTCCAGGGTCTCTCGCCGACACGGACCAACGACTCGAGCATCGCCAAAATATCTGTATCCGCTTTGCGTTCGCGAAAGTGGGCCTGAAGTTGTGGGGCATACAAAGCCCACTTCTCCTCGGGCCACAACAAAAAACGCGCCAGGGCGTACAATCCCAGCGGCGATTTCACCCATTGCAGCCGAAGAAACTTTTCGATGCGCTCCGGAGGCATATTCGGGCTGCGGTGGAGCATCAGCGAGACAAGAGTCACGAGGGTTTTTCTCGCCGTCAAAGGCAACTTTCCCCACGTGGTCGAAATTCGCCAACAAGGCGGTATCAGACGAAAAGAGTCGTAGCCGCCGAAAAGCTCATCCGCGCCGAGACCGGACAAGGCGACGGTAACGCCATTTTGCTTGGCTATCTGAGATACGAGATAGGTATTGACTCCATCAAAGCTGGGCTGATCCAGGTGCCGTATAATCCGGGGAAGTTCCTCCACTAATTTCGAGCCTTTCAGCACGAATTCGGTGTGGCGCGTTGAGAAGGATTGGGCGGCCGTTCTCGCATGTCGCCTCTCGTCGTACACTTCCGGAGCGTCATCGAAACCGACCGAATAGGTTCTTACGGGTTTGTCCGACTGATGCGACATCAATCCCGCAATCGCCGAAGAATCCAGGCCGCCGCTCAAAAAAACCCCCAGGGGGACATCGCTTATCATGTGGAGTTCGACGCTTTCCTCTAGCAGACTTCGGAGACGGGGGACTATTTCCTTCTCGGCGCATCGCGTCGCTCCGGCCATCGGCATATCCCACCATCGCTCGATGGATGCCTCCCTCTCCGTGATGTGCAACCGGTGTCCCGGAGGCAAAACCTTTACGCCTTTCAATAGCGTGCGTGGGCCGGGAACATAGCCCAGAGAAAGGCTGAGGTCGAGAGAATGCAGGTCCAGTTCGGGGCGAATAACGCCGCTTCTCACCAACGCCCCCAACTCCGAGGCGAACGCCCATCCACCCGCAATCGGCGCGTAATACAAAGGCTTGACGCCAAGCCGGTCGCGGGTCAAAAGCAAGACCCTTCGACCGGCGTCCACGATGGCGAATGCGAACATGCCTCTCAAAAAACGGGCGCACTCATCTCCTTCTTCCTCGTAAAGGCGCAGAAGAACCTCCGTGTCGGAGCGCGATCTGAAAGCGTGGCCACCACCCGCCAGAGCTTCCCTCAACCGTCTGAAATTATAGATTTCACCGTTCAATGCGACGCAGATCCTCCCATCTTTGCTGGTCATAGGCTGTTTCGCCGCTGAACTCGGATCGATGACGCTCAGACGTCTCACCCCGATGCAGGTCGCGCCAAAACGCCAAAACCCCGCATCGTCGGGTCCGCGATGCGTCATCGCACCACACATCCTCGCAACACCCTCTTCTATCGAAGACAAAGAGAGTTCGGTCGAGGTAATTCCACAGATTCCGCACATATTTCTCACCAAGCCATCTTTTTACCGTTTAATAAAAATCATCTCGCCAATGTAGCGGCGAGAGACCTCGAACCCGACGAGAACCGGTGCGGCCGGGACATTTCGTTCAGCCGCTTTAAGACTGTAGTTCCACAAATTTTTTATATAGGCCTTGCATCCGCATGAGAGCGGGATGGTCACCTTCCTCGACGATTCTCCCGCCCTCCAGAACCAGAATCTTGTCCGCATCCCTGATCGTGGAAAGGCGGTGAGCGACTATCAGAATGGTCATTCGCCCCCCGAGATTCCCTACGGCCTCCTGGATAAGATGCTCAAACCCGCTATCGAGCGAACTCGTCGCTTCGTCCAGAACCAGTATGCGTGGAGAGCGGACCAGTGCTCTTGCGAGGGCGAGTCGCTGTTTCTGTCCCCCGGACAATTTGAACCCCCGGCTTCCGATTATCGTCCCGTATCCCTCGGGCAACCCGATGATGAATTCATGGGCATAGGCGATCTCCGCCGCCTTTTGTACCTGCGCTTCATCCACACTCAAGTTTCCATAGCGTATGTTGTTGTAAATCGTGTCGTTGAAGAGATAGGGATCCTGTTCCACCACCCCGATCCGGCTTCGCCATTCTTTTGCGGACAGCTGTCTCAAATCCACGTCATCGACAAAAATGACGCCTTGCGCCGGATCGTGAAGACGCAAGAACAGATTGACGAAGGTCGTCTTCCCGCTTCCCGAGGAACCAACGATCGCCGTCGTCGCATCCTTTTCGATCGATGCGTTTATTCCGCTCAGTGCATCGCCCTGCGCGCCCGGATAGGCGAAAGAAACGTTTTCGAACCGGACACCCTTTCTCAGGGAGTCGAAGGAGATGGTTCCTTCTGGCAAAAATTCCTGGCATTCGCCTTCTGTGTATTCGAGAACCCTCGCCAAATGGGGAGCGAATTCGCTCACGATGAGCCAATAGTTGCCTATCAGCTTGAGCTTGGGGAGTACCTGCAAGAAGATCGCCAAAAACACCGTTAGTGTGAAAAAGGGAATATCCAGAAATTTAACAGAAACAACCAGACAGAAAACCATCATGAGGAAAATCAACGGTTCGTAGAAGAACGACGCGACGATTCTGTTGTCCATGATCCGGACCGACACCCGCCGATATTCACTCGCTCGCATCGTGTAATTTTCGATGTGGTGTTCGACGTTTCCGAACACCTTCACCGTCTTGATTCCCGAGAAAACATCGAGAAGATAGGAACTGACGTTTTCCACTCCTTGAGATTCTTTCTCTCCTTGCGCATAGGCCCTTCGAAACCAGGGGAGCAGAAAAAACCAGGAGATTGACGTAAGGCAGAGGACCAGAACACTCAGCGGAACAGAAACCATCAGATTCAGAACCAGATACAAGATACAGAAGAAAACGGCGTTCGTGATGAGCATTGCGTGTTCGAAAACGAAACCGCAATTATTCGCAGAGGTGAATTGAACGGCGAGGAGGTCACCGACTTTTTTCCGGTAGAAAAACGAGAGTGGGAGGTCCAGGAGGTTCCGGAAGATTTTTTCTCTCATGTCGCATGAGATTCTCGCGCTCAGCATCCGTGCAAATCGCATGGAGAGCGCAACAAGAGAATATTTGACCAGCATGGCGAACGTGAACAAAGCGACGAGATTGATGAGTGAAAACTCCAGGCCGACGACACCGAATCCCCATTCTGTGTACGCCGTGAGGACGTGGTTCGTTTCGATGCCCTGAATCGTCTGGAATATGGGCATCAACAGTCCCAGGCCGACGCTTTCAAACATCGTCGCCAAAATGAGGATGACCAGATACAAGAACAGGAAATCCTTGTAGTCCTGTGCGACGGCGAAGATATTCCTTTGCTTATCGTTCCACATGAGGCTTCTTCTCTGAAGCCGGAAATTGCCCGAAAACAAAACGATTGCATTGGACCGAAAACCCCGGACGCATCGAGAAAATCACTCAATGTGCTCCAGAAGTTATGGCATGCGTTTCATCGTCACTCGTTCGCGGGCCGGGTCGATATCTCCGGAACCATTGCCTCGTGGTGGGTCTTTTCTATCTCGTGGAGTGGCGTTCATGAAGTTTGAACATCGGCAATATTATCAGACGGAGCCGTTTGCATCCACTCGGCCGCAATCTTCTCAGCCAACCAGAATTCATATTCGGAATCGATTCTCACGCTTTCCTCCGGAAGCATCGTGATGTGCCCTATTCTTTCTCCCAGGAATTTCCCGGCCAGAACTGTATCCACCCGGTTCAGGTATATCGCGCCGTTATCCTTGAACAACGCTTTTCTCTCCAGACGCAGCGTTCTCTGTAGAGAGCCGTTGACGGGGGTGAGTCCGTGTTTACCGTGATGATAGTAAAACGAAAAATCCTCGGTTATGGATATCACGGAATCGACATTGAAAATCGTCATGGTGTCCACGGCCTTGTCTATGTGTGCGCCCCCGCGAAGAGGAGTGTTGACGCAACAAACACATACGGCGTCGGGGATATAACCCCGCTCCTCCAGCGTCTTCAGAACGTGAAGTGACGTATCCACCATCCTCACGGCCCATTTCGCCGGCGCTTGGGGCATGAGGAGTACGTCCACTCCCTTATAACGATTCGCATAAGCCAACACGTCTTCATCGTTCGAGGAAACGACTGCCTTGTCGATGGAACGCGCTTCCATGATTTGCTCCAGCGTCCGTTCCAGCAGCGATTTTCCCATGAACTGTCGGAAAGGATCTCCGAATGCGAATCCCGAATCCAAGAATGCGGGAACGAGAGCCAGCACTTTCGGTATGCGGGAGAGGTTCATCTCCTCCACCACTCGCCTTTTAATTTTGCGGCGCGTCTCCAGAATCAGACCCCGGGATTTAGACAAACTCGCTTCGTGGCGACGATAATAGAACAGGGGCACATTCACGTTGTAAGGCCGATGTCGCTCAATGAATTTCAGCCACATGCCATAACCATCCTGGCAACTGAACTCCTCGAAATAACCGCCAATTTCCCACAGGACTTGCTTGCGGATCATGGTGCATGCGCCATGGGCCGGAAGATCCAGCAAATCAACTTCTTCTCCTATTTTCTGGCGACGGATGATTTCGGTGATCTCTCCATCCTCGTTCACTAGATAATAATCCGGGTACACCAGATCCACGTCGGGCTTCATGTCCAGAACTTGGGAGAGAACCAATAGGATGTTCTCATCCAGGAAATCATCCGCATCCAGCCGCATGAGGTATTCGCCTTTAGAGATGCGCAAGGCCATGTTGTTTGTGAAATTAAGACCCCTGTTCTCTTGCTTGAGAATGCGAATCTTGGGATGCATTCTGTAGGATGTGAGAATTTGTGTGGTGTCGTCCGTCGAACCGTCGTCGATGACGATCAACTCCCAGTCGTCCATGGTTTGTTTCAACACGCTTTGGAGCGCAGCATTGAGAAAATGCCCGTAGTTGTAGGCGGGGATATACACCGTGACCTTAGGCATGACGATTCAACCCGGATGCCAGGAATACTGACTCCATGATCACTCCACCATGTCCATCAAGAGAGCCTGATCCGCCTGGATGTCCGTTTTCGCTCTTTTCCCGATAAATTCATCCATCATCCAGCCGGGAAGTCCCTCAGCGGGACGTTTCATGCCCAGCATCGAGGATTCAATGGTCTCTCCGCGCCGTATATCCCGTTCTGCAACGATGCTGCGTCGCGCGCTGTTTCGCGCAGAATTTTCCGCCTCGGCGACTCCGAGCGCGCCGTCGCCCAATACGCTTTCGGCAAGACGAACGTTTTGCACCATCTTTTTCAAATCTTCCGGGTTCATCGAAAAGGAATGTCCCGAACCGCTCAGACTCCGGTCCAACGTGTAGTGTTTTTCGATGACCCTCGCGCCCAGCGCAACACCCAGGGCGGGTATGGCCATGTGTTCGTCCGGCTCCGTATGGTCCGAAAGGCCGACGATGAGGCTGGGATATCTTTCCTTCAAAGTGTGGATTCGAAGGAGGTTCGCGTCATCGTTCTCGGCCGGATAACTCAAGGTGCAGGCCATGAGGATGAGTTGACGATTGCCTGTAGCGAAAAAGGTGGCGATAGCCCGCTCGATCTCCTCCACCGTCGAACCGCCGGTCGAAAGAATGACGGGCTTGCCGAAACCGGCCACGCACTTGAGCAAGCGGCTGTCGGGAAGATCGCAAGAGGCAATTTTGAAGAGCGGCGCGCCCAAATCATTCAGCATCTCGGCGCTTTCGAGGTCGAACGGCGTGGAGAACGTGATAACACCCTTCTCACGGCCATGTGTGAAAAGCGCTTCATATTCGGGCGCGCCGAAGCGATCAAGTTTCCGATAATACTCGATTTGCAGGATCCGCTTTCCCCGCCAGTAGGTCATCGCCCCTTTGCGCGTAAGTCGTTCGGCCTTGTAGGTCTGGAACTTGACCGCATCCACCCCGGCATCGGCGGCGAGATCGATCATCTCCTTGGCAAGCCCCAGGTCACACATGTGGTTGCAGGCTCCTTCGGCAATCAGAAAGGCGGGATGTCCCGCGCCTATCATTTTGCCTCCGACGGTGATTTCCTTTGAATATGCACTCATCTCCTGTTCCGCCATGGCGAAGTCGAATGCAGTGTGGATGTTGATACAGTCATCTCGAACGGTGGAAGTTTGAAGAGGCGGATCCGCCATCAACCCTCTTAAGCTCATGATGCGAAGCGCTCCGTTCCGCTTGCCATGGCGGTCCACAGTGCGCAAATCGTCGATCCCGTTGTCTTTGACATATCTGACGAGGGCGTCCAGGTCGCTTTTTCTGTTCGGATGATCCGGCTGAATTCCAACGAGGAAAGAAATTTTCTCACGGCTCAATTTCTCTGCGACGTCCCGGTAGACTTCGAGCAGGGGCGTTTCACCACCCAGCTCTTGGCCACGTAGATGAACCATCGCGCCGTTTCGCGCAGCAATTTCGGCGACCTCCTCCGCATCGGTGGAGACGACGATCTTGTCCACGCTTTTGAATCTTCGTGCGTACCGAATCGCATGCGCCACCAAAGGTAATCCGTCGATAACCAACAAATTTTTGTCCGCCAGACGACCCGAATGCCGCTTGGCCGGTATGACGGCGACGATCACCTCCCCTCTCCTCTCGTATTCCCGTTTGAAATCACGGGCATGATTTGTCCCGCCTGCCGAAGCACGATGACTTTCGAATCCGGTCCTCTCGTTTCCAATGCGGCATTGATTGCCGCCTCTATCGACTCGGCCCAGCCGAATCCCATTCGCTCCGCCTCCTCGTGACCGATATGAGGAGAAACCAATATCCCATTTACTCGTTTGGAGATAATTCTGCCGATGGCGACCAGCGTATAGGCCAGGAGTTTTTCACGAAATTCACCCGTCTCGACCTTGCGGTAAAGTGTGTCGGGGTCTTTGAACCCATAGCGCTCAAAATGGGGGAATTGCGGAGAGATGCCCTCCCGGCATTCCGCGGCCAGGATGATCACTCCACCATCACGACAGACAACGTCCGCCGCGCACACGGCTTTGATGGACTGGCGCAGATCGATGTCAGACGGGTGGGCTTCCGCGACGACGACTTCCGCCCTGGCAGGAACCGAAGCACCGTATAGCTTCAGGCATCTCCTGCAGCCCGCCTCGTGAGCCGATTCCGCACCTCCGGCTACAGCGTCGTAGATTCTTTCCTCATCCATCATGATCGTGTTGACGATGAAGCGCAGCCCGGCCCGACGCGCAATGTGAACGAACGCTTCCCTCACCTTGTTTTCGAAGTTGCCGAGAATTTCGCTCATCTCATAATCCAGAGCGGTCCAATGGGTCGCCTCTATCGTGGCCTCTCCGCAAATGCCGGGCATCACGCTCTTCGCCCCGCCGGAAAACCCCGCCGTCGCATGGGGGATGATGCTGCCCACGGATATGAGGAGACCCGCCTTCAGGATTTCCCTGTTCATCAGCACTTCGAAGCCTAACTTGCTCTTTCCCAAAGAAGTCAGCTTTGTGGGGTTTTTCCATTCGTGGTTGAGAATCTCGAATCGCGCGACCAGATCGTCACCGAACTTGCGCCTTATCTCCTCATCCCTCATGGCGCGGTGTGTGCCCAAGCCAATCAGAATACGTACCGAGGAATCAGAGATACCCGCCTCGGCGAGTTCCTCCAGGACAATGGGGATCACGCGGTGAAGCGGAGTATGGCGCGTATTGTCGTCGGTGACGATCAGCACCTTCTCCGCGCCTTTGGAAATCTCCTGAAGAGGAGGAGTACCGATTGGGTTTCGAATCCGCTCCCTGAGAGCTTCATCGTCAAGTCCTGCGCCTTTGGGCAGGGAGGGGCCATAGACGCCCATCAGCCGCCCATCCCCGACTTCGAAGTCTCCGAACAAATCGTTCGTCAAGGATATTCTGGCCATCAGCCCATCTCCGCCTCATCGATTCTCCACAATTCGGAATCGGGGGATGAGAAAATATCCACCCATTCCGAGCGCCAGTACCTGTTGCTCCTGTAATAGCGACGCGCAAACTCGGCGACGGCTTCTCGCGTTTGGCCGTCCTCCCACCACGAATCGACGTCGGGCCAGATGGCGTTCAGGTGTCTCGCCGCACTCTCGCCGGAGGAATGATGAACGCTCACGCTTGAGAGTTTATTGAAGTAGGGCTTCGAATAATGTGAAACCCGCCAGGCGTTTTGATGGCCAAAGAAGAGGGTCGGAATGCCAGCCGCCATCGTGAAGGCCGCCGTCGTCCCCGGGCGATCGAGAACACAAACGCCGCACCCCGCCAACGCTGGCGAGAGGCGACTCGGCATGTATTGCGCCAGTTTCCCGTGAAGTATTTTCACATCGGGAAATCGTCTTTCGATGTAAGTCTGATCAAAGTGATTATTTCGCCTGCGCATGTACGGCCTGTACCACAAGGCGGAACGGGGCGCGTCGTCCAGGTGTTCTATGAAACTCGCCTTCTCGCACATATAGCGCGGTATATCTTCGGGAAGACAGTCCGCTGCCAGCCACTTGAGATGGGGAGTGAGTTCGGAGCTGACCAGAACGATGGTTGAACCGCGTTTCTTGTTCCGCCTCATTTTGGAAAGAAATGGAGATGCTGCCGGCAGGGCGTTTACCCGATAGTCGGATTGGCGCTCCCATCCCCACGAGATGAACCGATCGGCCGTCTTATACTCTGAAAGTTGATGCCAGGGCGCCGATTCGATGATGCCGTAATTTCCTCCGTGTTGACTGATGACCAGCCTGACGGGGTGTTTTTCGAGGAGAGCGGCCACATAAAAGTTCGACTGATCGTCATTGCCCAGATGGCCGTAGGCGATGGTGTCCGTCCAGGGCGCCGTCGCCTTTACCTTCAACAGGGCTTTTTTCTCGTTTTCAAAATAATGCTCCGTGAATACCCTCGGCATCGTCTCCGAAACGAGTGCATCCAGAACGCTCAGGAAAACTTCGGCTTCCCCGGCGGCGATGTGTCGTATCGATTGGATTTCTCCGGCCACATCTTCCTTGGTAAGGTGCGCACTTCCCGCTTCAGACGTCTTTTGAAATGCTCTTGCAGCCTTCCTCCAACGCTTATTGTTTCGAAACAGCATGCGTAATGATATGTAGGCGGCATCCAGCGGACTCAAACCATGCACTTTATGGAACTGCACGAAGCCTAAGTTTGAGGACATAATGCTCGCCCAGCGATACACCTCCATTTTTCTCTGCACTTTTTTGAAAACCGCGTAGTTTTCCGTAATAGGCGCGCCCGGGGAGGAATTTGAGGAAAAATACGAATCTTCCGGGGCCGGGGCGCCCTCTCGCATTACCCAGCCCCGGGGCTGGAATACGCGGATAAACCTGCTGAAGATCAGACGGTTCAGGGGGTCATCAATCATCATCTGGTTGAAATGATGCGTCGTGATGGATGATAGAGTCTCGTCGCGCGGCGCGAGATATACCAGATGCGGAACTCCGCTCTTGATACGAATCCTGATGCGCAAGAATCGCTCGAATGCGCACATGGCCAGATTGACCAGCCAGGGCATCAACAATATGCGCCAGTAGCGATTCGTATAAGAACGCCCGTGCCTTTCATTTTGTCGGATGCTTAGCCCAGCAAGATAGAATTCACAAACCTTCTCCAGTCTTCTGGAGACGAAGTGAACCTCCTCGCCTCGGAGTGGAGGCTCGATTCCATACTTCTTCCACTCCCACCCGAAAAACTGAGCATCAGGGAGCGACCAGGGACCCAGATGCTCGGCCTGTCGTTCATCCAGGACGGGATCGATTCTTGTCAGAATAAGTTGTTTCATGCGTCGGGCGCTTTTCTCACGCCTCACCGCATATGCATGAGGCGTGAATGGAGTAACGGCGCTGATGGCCGTCCCCCCAAGGCGCGCGTTGTTACACCCTCGCGCCGCTCGACTTGACGGGAAAGAAATCTCGATATTCAGGCTTGGCGTCCCCAAGGGGATTCGAACCCCTGTTGCCGGCGTGAAAGGCCGGTGTCCTGGGCCAGGCTAGACGATGGGGACATGCAAAATCCACGACGGCCGGGATGGGAAAAACCCAGACCATCAAGCGGTCGATTTATACTGGTTTTCGCGCCGGAAGTCCATCCTGTTCCACTGTTTCAAACGCGCAAGACGACGAGTATCACCCCGCTCACGGTGAGCGTCGCTCCCGCGGGCACGCGCCATGTGATGAATTCGGCTTTCCTGAGAAAGATCACACTGAATAGCACGGTAAACAAAGGGCTGATCTGAACGAGCGGCACCACCCTGAAAACCTCGCTCAACTGCAAAGAGGAGGTGAAAAGAAAAATTCCCATTCCCGCCGCGACCCCACCCAGAAGATACGGCCAAAACGCTTGCTTCACGTCACCTGCCTCCTCTTCACGCAAGGCGTAACAGGTGTATGCGCCCACCAGGACGAGAGCGGCGGAGGCGCCTACCATCGCGGCAGGAAGGGCGCTCGGGAAAGCAACCAAGCCCTTTTTCCAGGACATGGCTCCAAACCCCGATATGATTGCCGCAATCAGGGGCCACCGGGCGTCCCAGCGGCTCCAGCGTCCTTCCGTCTTTCCCGAAACGAGCAACACGATGCCGCCTACAACGAACAAAACACCCACCAGATGATACCAGGCCGGATCCTCACCCAGGAAAATGAGCGCGAAAAGAGCTGCGAATATGGGGGACATCCCCTTTATCGGCGCCGCTCGCGCTACGCCGATCCGGTGGATGCCGATCAGGAAAAAGATAAGGAAAAGACCCGGGTTGCACAGGCCGCCTATCATCACCCACAAATAGTGCGCGCCCATTTCCGGAAACGAGGGACTCAAGAGGAAAACCAACGGGACGAAGAAGAGCAACTCCCCCACCAGTGTGATGGTGGCGCCCACGAAATGGTTGGCGTACTGCAAGCCTTTGCGCGCGAAGATATCCGCACAGGTGAAAGACAGCGCCGCGCTCAGAGCGAGAAAAACAAACGGCTCGATCAGCAAGTCGGAATTCTCCGAGCGAAAATTGAGGGCCTCAAAGATATCCTCCCTCGGAGGAGTCCGGAAAATCTAGGCGAGGTATTTCTCGGAATTTCCCAGGAACTCGACCACAGCTTGAGCGAAGACGCTCACACCGACCGGCATCGCGTCCTCATCCAGGTCGAACAGATCGGAATGGAGCCCGTGCACGAATCCTTTTTCCGGGTTCGATATACCCACGCGGAACATCGCGCCGGGCCGTTTCTCCGCCATGTAGGAGAAATCCTCGGCTCCCATCGAAATCGGCATTTCCTCTACGCTCTGAGCGCCGAGAACCTGCCCACCCGCACATTCAACGAGTGCAGTGGCCGCCTCGTGGTTCACCAGAACAGGATATCCAGGAGTGATTTCCAGGTCGATCTCCACATCGAAGGCTTCCGCCACCCCGCGCGCTACCGCCCGCACACGATCGGCCACCTTCGCCCTGACCTTCGGATCGTGCGTGCGGATAGTGCCTTTTATCCTCGCATCACGCGGCACGATGTTGAAAGCAACACCGGACTCGAACGTAGTGATGGAGAGAACGGCGGACTCGAGAGGGCCGACGTTTCTGCTCACGATGCTTTGGAGCGCAGTCACCAGATGGCAGGCGGCCAGCAGGGCGTCTTTGGATTTATGAGGATACGCCGCGTGCGAACTTTCGCCTCTCACGTAAATCTCGAGTCTGTCCCCCGCCGCCAGCGAAGGCCCCGAACGCGTGCCGATACAACCGGCCGGCATGTCGGGCCACACGTGCGCGGCGATGAGAAGATCCACACGCGGTTCCTCCAGAACGCCTTCTTCCACCATTCTCTTGCCGCCGGCTTTACCCTCCTCCGCCGGCTGAAAGATGAATTTGACGTTCCCACCCAGACCATCGAGCAAGTTATTATTTTCGGAAAGCAGGCGCGCAGCACCCAGCAGCATGCTCACATGGGCGTCATGACCACAGGCGTGCATCTTCCCCGGCTGGCGGCTCTTGTAGGGCACGTCGTTGGACTCGTCGATGGAGAGCGCGTCCATGTCGGCGCGAATACCGATTGTGGGGCCGGGGCGTCCTGTTTCGAGCAGGCCGACCACCCCGGTTTCCGCTATGCCTGCGTGCACGTCGAGTCCGAAACTCTCGAGGTTCTCCACGATGAGGCGAGAAGTTTCATACTCCTCGTAACCGAGTTCGGGATTCATGTGTATGGTGCGTCTGGTCTCGGAAAGCCATGGCAGCAGGGTCTGAGAGGCATCTCTTATCGTTTGTGACCTGTCATTAGACTTCATGGGCTCTTTTCCTCATCTCGCCCGGGCGTCCTGAACGAATCCTTACCAGTAAAGCTCGGGAGGCATTTGGAAAATGTGTTCAACCAAAGGTAGATATCATAAACAAAGGAGATAAACCATTCAGTCAGCCAGTTCTCGGCTTCTCAATGTATGGATGTGACACCTTATTTCCAGTACTCAAAAATCATCCCCCGAGAATTCAGGCCGCTCCCGTAATATCGCCTTGATGTCCTCTCGCTTGTGTTTGCGCGTGGTGGTCCTAGGCAATTCCTCCTCGGGCCAGAGGAAAAAACCGGCCACTCTCTTGTAATCCGCAAGGTGCGCGCTCAGGCGCTTGAGTTCCGTATCTGCCAGAGTCGTTCGCTCTTCGTCTTCTTGCGGCAAATCGGTTTCGGGATCGAGCACCACGACGGCGAACACCTCCTCGCCACCGCGAGGCGTTTTCCTGCCGATGACGCATACATCCTGGAACCATGCACTCTCGAGAAGCTGCTCCTCTACCTCTTCGGGATAAATGTTTTTGCCCGCCTCGGAGACGATGACGTTCTTGGACCGGCCGCATATCGTGAGATAGCCGTCTGAGTCGATACGGCCGATATCTCCGGTATGAAACCATCCATCCCGCAAGACCTCCGCCGTGAGATCGGGATTCTCGAAATAGCCCTGCATCACGTTTGGACCCCGTATCAGTATTTCACCCTCTCCCTCTTCCGCACCCTCTACAGGCACGAGCTTCGCTTCCACCCCCGGAATCGGCGGGCCGACGGTTCCGATTCTATTTTGCGCTCCCGGCGGAGTCGCATGGGCGACTGGAGAGGTTTCCGTCAAGCCATATCCCTGGACCACCTCGATTCCCAGGATGAGCAAATCTCGAGCGATTTTGGGGTCGAGCGCGGCCCCTCCGCTAGCGAAATAGCGCAGATTCGGACCAAGATTCTTCTTCACCTGGGAAAACAGCAGATGACCGACGCGAATACCCATCGACAGGCATATCCCGGAAATCCCGAATAGAGTCTTGAAGACGAGTTTTTTCGCTCCGCTCAGTGATTCCACGTTCGACATGATCCGCTTGTGGATGAGCCGCGCAAGCGCTGGCACCATAAGGCAGATGGTGATGCCCTCGTTTTGCATGGCCTCGACGAGGAGCCGCGGGTTCAGGGAAGAAAGGTAATGCACGCGGGCGCCCGCCCCCAGCGGTATCAGGAAACCGCCCGTACTCTCGAACATGTGGTGAAGCGGCAGAACTGAGAGAAAAACGTCACCCTCCCTGGCGAGGAATGTTTGGAGAACTGCGCGCACGTTGGAAGTGATGTTCCCATGAGAGAGCATCACGCCCTTGGGCGTACCCGTCGTCCCCGATGAAAACGACACCAGCGCCAGATCGTCCGGACCGCGCTCCGCACCCGGCAGTGCATCCAGCGATACAGCGGAGTCAGGCTCTCTCTCCTCATCGATGCGCAATACCGCGCAGGTCGATTCGAGACCGCCCGCAAGCGCTTCGGCGCGTTCCTCTTCACGGGAATCCGTCACCAGGCAAACGGGCTTGGCTTTTTCCATAATGTTCGCGAGTTCACCCTCTTTCAAATTCACGTCCAGAGGTACGAGAATGCCGCCGGCGAGTAGCGTCCCGAAATATCCCACCCCCCATTCGGATTGATTCGGCGCCAACTGTGCGACGAAATCGCCCGGCTTCACGCCTGCATCCATCAACTCGCGCGCCAGGGAAGCAGCCTTTCCGCACAACTCCTTTCTGGTGAGCGTCACTCGGCCGCGTCCTTCTACGTCTCCTTCCAAGGCGATCGAATCGGGAAATTTCGCAGTTGTCTCTTTCAGGAGATCAATCAAGGTATCCATACCAGTTACTCCTGTTTCTGCCCGATCGAAAGCATCCGGCAGGCAGACCGAGGGTTATCTCCACTCGACTTTATCGAGCGTTCCAGCTAGATCAGCCGCTTTCTGACCTGCCATGCAGCGAATTCACCCGCGAATACCAGGGCGATGATCGCCAGCACCAGCACGCCTGATTTTTGCCACTGAAACTGCTTCACGTACAAGAACACGTAAAATCCCAAGCCCCCCGCTCCGACAAGACCAAGAATCGTGGAATCGCGCAGATTCATCTCGAAACGTATGGCCAGATGTGCAACCATCTGCGGCAATACCTGGGGAATAAGGCCGTGTTGAATGATCTGGAGAGAAGATGCCCCCGTGCCCTGCAATGCGAGAAGGGGCTTCGGGTCGGTCGCCTCGATTTCCTCGGCCACGAACCGCCCGAGCACGCCGACGGAGTGCACCGCCAAGGCCAATACCCCCGGAAATGGGCCAAGTCCCACGGCGGAGACGAACAACAATGCGAGCAACAGTAAGGGGATGGAACGGACGAACGCCATGAACGCCTTGATGGGCAGATGCACCCAGACCGGCGTCCAGTTCGAAGCCGCCAGCACGCCCAGCGGATAGGCGAACAAAGCACCCAGAAAAGTACCCGCAATGGTGGTTTGCAGCGTTTCGACAGCCGAGGTCAGCAAAACATCCCAGACCGACCAATCCGGCGGCGTCATCCGGCCAAAGAAGTGAAACAGTTGTGGAATCCCGCGCCAGAATTGCCCGGGTGAAAACTCAGAACCCTGAAAAGACCAGAATAAGAGTGCGCTAACTGCCAGGAAGAGGCTGACCTTGCCAGCCATACGGCCAGGTGAAAGCGCTTCTGCTTGCTCTCGTTCCGTTCCCATTCACGACTCCGTTTGTTCCCATGAACTCGTAGATTTCACATATCCTATCATTCGAGAGTAAATCCGAAGAACCATCCCACATGATTTTTCCGTTTTTCATCGCCAGGATTCTATCTGCATACTTTCGCGCAATTTCGGGGAGGTGGAGACTCATCATGAGCGTGAGTTCGTAGGCGTCGCAAACCGACACGAGGAGATCCATGATGTCCTCGGACAATGCGGGGTCCAGGCTCGATACAGGTTCATCAGCGAGCAGAATCGTCGGCTCCTGCGCCAATGCCCGGGCGATGGCGACGCGCTGCTGTTCCCCGCCGGAGAGCGTGCGGGCGAAGCGGCGTTGCTTGTCATCGAGATGCACCTCCTGAATTGCCTGTGCGCAGATTTGCAAATCACGCTGCGAGCAGATTCCCAACATGCTTTTCACTAAAGACACATAACCGAGCCTTCCGTGGTAGACGTTTTGCCAGACGGTTTCCCGGCCTATCAGGTCGAAATGCTGATGAATCATACCGATATGGCGATGATGGGTTTTCATCTTTTTGGGATCCTTGATCGGGAAAACATCCCCCATCACGACCACCTTCCCCTTCTGGCAAGGCACATAGCCCTTCAGCATCCGCATGAGGGTCGTCTTGCCGGAACCACTGTTGCCGACAATGGCCACTCTCTCCCCACGAGAGACCTCGAGTTGATCGACGGAAAGAATCGTCCGACCCTCCATCTCCACACGCGCATTTTCGATTTGGATGACCATTTCTTTCGACATTTTCCTATTCCTTCAAAAAACCATACTTACGGGCCATATCGACCACCGGCTTATATCGGTTGTGGTTGACCCTCACGTAACCATCCGTTCCGTAAAGACTGCGTATCATGTTGCGATTTTCAGGCCGGTTCATCTTCAACATCGCCGCGATGAATTTTCGCCTGATTTCAGGCTCCAACCCTTTGCGCACAACTACGTTGTGGCTGGGAATTCTGGCCGATTGCGCGATGGCGACAACTTGATCGCGCTGATCGGGACGAAGGAGATTGAGCGCATATTGGCTTACTCCGGCGGCGTTGACGAAACCACCAACCACTGAGTTGACCGCCTGCTGATCCCCGCCTGCGAAATAAACTCTTCGGAAAAACTTGCCCTCAGGCTTTTCCACTCCCCCGTTTACAAGACCGGCACGAACAAAAATGTCTTGAGGGTACATAAAACCCGAACTCGAAATGGGGTCGACATAGGCGATAGTCCTCCCCTTCAGATCGGAGATCTCCTTGATGCCGCTGTCCTTGCGAACGAAAATCCTCGAATAGTAGTAAGGTTTTCCGTCGTATATCTCCCCAAGAACCGCCTCGACTCCCGAATACTTGTTCGCCAGGACATAAGGTAGCGGAGACATAAAGCTCACATCGGCTTTTTTCGAAATCATGGCCTCTACAGCGGCCGAGTAATTCAAAGTGATGAAATAGCGGACCTTGCGCCCCATCTCTTTTTCCAGAAAATTCATCGCCGGTTTCACGTTGTTGATGAGTTTCTCGGGATTCTCGAGCGGAATGAACGCGACCCGAAGCTCCCTATCGTCCGCGCGAACGGGAACCGGAGTGAACAAGAACGTGGAGAAAACGAGGAGAGCCGCCACTGGTAGAAACAACCCCGGCGCTTTCGGCGATAATACTCGGATGAAACACATGACTCTGCTCATTTCAGTTTGTCCTGGTTTTTCTGATATAGCGCGTGATATGCCGCGATTTTGTCGTCGGTCATCTTTGCGTCACCCGCAAGATGCGCCCTCAAGGCCTCATTCAGTTTCTCTTCCATCTTATTGAGAACCGGCATATTTTCCTTGTCCTGAACATCCCATTTGTGGGCCTGCACTTCACGAACCACCGTTTTCAACAAGACGGTGATCAACTCTTTTTTCTTTCTCTGCTTCAATCGCTCATAGGTGGAGAGGAAAAATTTGAACTCCTCCAACTCCGACTCCAGCGTGTGAACTGTATTTTCAATCCCCTGGACGCCATCACCAACGGCTTCGAGGTAGGCGGTGAGGTCGTCGATGTCCTTTCGTTCCAATCCCAACTTGAATTGCCTGTTGAACCATTCGTTCACGGCCCGCAGTGTAGGCAGGCTGCCGTCGTGGAAATACGGGGACGTGAATTTAGATGAGAGCAGGGTGGGCGTATCCATACCGCCTACGTGAAACAGCCGGCTCGCGCCCGTGGAACCAATGTCATGCCGCTTGTGGTCCACGAAGTTCGCATTTGGAATGTGACAACTCGCGCAACTCATGCCGCCCATCATCTGGGGGAATTTCCGGTGAAAAATTTTCTCGCCACGCAACGCCGCCCGGGAAACTTTCTCGGGGTTGAGTCTCCCGCTCTTTTTGAGTTTCGGGTTCGGCAAGAACTCGAACTCGTTCATGTAGGCGATCATGCCGTCCAAGATCATCGGGTCGGGTTCAGGCCCGTTGAACTCGTTCACGATGACGTTGCGCACGAATTCCCTGAGTGAGGCGAAACGGCCGTTTCTACCGTATGGGGCCGTGAAGCGAATGCCCCGCAAGTCGGGCGTGTCCAGCGGATCATGAAGACCGTTGTTGGCGTGGCCTGCGAAGAAACTGTTCGACACGTCCATGCCGCCTTTTTCCCGGGAAAGACCGGGGATGAAAAGTTCGGGATTCGTCACGCCCTTGTTGTGGCAAGTGTTGCAACTCATCCCCAAGGTGCGCGCGGGTTCGCCGAAAATCTCTGCGCTGTCGAAAGCCATATCCCCAAAAGCGATGAGAAAGGTTTCCGCCTCGTTGACACCGCGCTCCGCCATTCCGAGAATCTGTCTCGGACGCGGGAGTTGTTTGTTGATGTTGGAACCCGGCGGCAGGCGCCAAGGTACGTGCGCAGTTTCGGTATATGTTTCGCTCCCCTTGGGTCGGGGCAGGAGCCTGTGTTCTATTCCGGCCTGAAACTCGGAGAAATTCACATGTATGTACCCGCGGATGAATGAGATGCTCTCGCGGATTTTCTCGATATTCATCGGCTTTGCGCCGATTCCCATCACTCCGGCGGCTCCCATATGGGAACTCGCTTCGAGCCAATGGATTTGCATCTTTTTCCAAGCCTTGGGATCCAGATACGGCAAAGTCCCGGCGAAAGCCTGGGAGATTCTTCGCGCTTGGCTCAGACGCTTTTTGACCTCGGCTCTGTCCGAGTCCGCCTTGATCGCGTCCAGATGCGAGATTATGAGCGAGGCGACTCCCCGCGTGGCCAGGGAAAATACCAACCGGCTCCCATTTTTTCGCGCAGCGACCAAATCCGGTTCTTTATCGCCGCTCGCCACGGGCTGAGCAACGCGCTTGGCAATGGCCAACTCTTCCGGGAACTTCTTGGAGCCAGGAGAATTCACTCCATTCAGCGCTTCTTCGATATGTTTCAAATCTGACCATACCTGTGGCCAGAGCACAGGATTCAGATTCAAGATGAAACTGGCGCGACGATAGCTTTCGGCAACGGGGTGTAATTCCTCAGGAGGGACGATGTGTGCCGAAGCGGGGTAGGAACTCATCAAGAACAACCCGGTAGCCAGAAGCCACGCCGGTTTCGTCAAAAAATTTCTCACACGAAGAGCAAGTCTCGCCCCGGGCGCTTTGAGGCTGCATATCATGATTTCGGTTTCCTATAAAAACCACCAACAAAGCAATTTTATTCGGAAGAAAAAAATAAAGTCAAGTCATGCTGAATATATTTTTAGACTTGCCTAAATTTTAAATTATCTATCAATATCAGCATTAACAGGCACTTCGAGGATATTATTGAAAATACCGCATTAAAAAATGCGCTGTCCCAGAGATTTAAACGCAGAAAACCGGCCCAGATTCAGGGCCGGTTTTCCGAAAGTCGAACGTTCGTGCCTTAGAAATCGATTTAGAGGCAAATTAAGAAGGCTATGAATCGCCCACGCCATCGCCTCGTTCAGGAAACGACTCCCTTGCGAAGCGGATTCTTAGATGGCGCCGTCGCCTCTATCGCCTGTGCGTATGCGTACGCAATCCTCCACCGGTTGGATGAATATCTTGCCGTCTCCTATCTGGCCCGAATTCGCCGCATCACAAATCGCCGTGACGATGGCATCGGCGTTGTCGTCCCGCGTCAAGATTTCAATCTTGATTTTCGGCAGAAAATCGACCACGTACTCGCTGCCACGATAAAGTTCGGTGTGTCCCTTTTGACGGCCAAAACCCTTCACTTCGGTGACCGTCATGCCTGTCACACCGGCATCTCCTAACGCTTCTTTTACACTTTCCAGCTTGAATGGCTTGATAATCGCCGTCACTAAACGCATTGTTCATTCCTCTCAAGATGACAGATGGACTCATCCGGTAATGTATCCCCTCGCCTGAATCAACCCAATCTCTCGCCTGCATAGGCCTCCATACCATGCTCCGAGAGGTCGAGACCTGCCAATTCATCCTCTGCGGAAACGCGCACGCCCATCAGACCTTTCACCACATGCCAAAGGACGAAGGACAAAACGAAGGTAAAGACACCGACCGCGACAACTCCCACTAGTTGTTTGATGAAGAGTCCTGCGCCGCCGCCGTAGAACAATCCTACAACGCCGTCGTCTATGGAAGGCGCGGCAAACAAACCCAGCGCAAGCGTGCCGAATATCCCGCATACCAAGTGCACAGAAACAGCGCCGACCGGATCGTCAATCTTGATTTTATCGAGAAACGGGATCGCAACGCAGACGATGAAGCCAGCGATCAGACCGATAATTACTGCCCCCAGTGGAGTAACGTTAGCGCATGGCGCCGTAATGGCGACCAACCCTGCAAGTGCGCCGTTCACGCTCATGGAAAGATCGGCTTTGCCGAACATGGTGCGCGACGTGATGCTGGAAGCAACTACACCTGCGGCGGCGGCGAGGTTCGTCGTCACGGCGATCCGCGCGATAGAGCCCGCATCGGCGGCCATGGTGCTGCCCGGGTTAAAACCGAACCATCCGAGCCACAAGATAAACCCCCCCAACGTGACAAGCGGCATGTTGTGGCCGGGCATCGCCTGCATTCGGCCGTCGGAGGTGTACTTGCCGAGCCGAGGACCCAGAACGATGATTCCGGCGAGCCCCGCCCAGCCGCCTACGGAGTGAACCACTGTGGAGCCGGCGAAATCGAGAAAACCCATACCGCCCAACCAGCCGCCACCCCAGATCCAATGGCCCTGGATAGGATAGATAATGGCTACAAGCAAGAAGCTGAAGATCATGAACGAGGAAAACTTGATTCGCTCGGCCACACAGCCCGATACGATGGTCGCCGCCGTCGCAGCGAAAACAAGCTGGAAGAAAAACTTTGCGTATAGCGGTATTCCCGTCCAATTCAGGGATGAGAATACACCTTTGTACGCGTCACCCGTGGCCGGGCTGTTGTCAGCCCCCGAGATGAAAAACCCGTTCGTTCCCAATATAGAGCTGCCATCTCCAAACATGAGGGCGAAACCCAATATCCAGAATGCCAGGGACGAGACGGCGACGACGCCGAAATTCTTATAGAGAATGGCGACGGTGTTCTTGGCCCGGCAAAGCCCCGATTCGAGCATCGCAAAGCCTGCGTGCATGAAAAACACCAGAAACCCGGCCACCATCACCCAAACAGTATCCGCCGCGACTCGTAAATCCGCCAGGCTCTTCGCCATGGCCTTGACATCCTGTGCCCAGCCGCTGCCGGTAAAGGATAAAACCCCCACGGCGAAGACCAACGCCGCCGCAATGTAGAGACCCCTTCTTCTCATGCCCCTTCCTCCGATACGTTTTAGATATTCCGAGAGTTTAGGTTTACGAAGCATCATTTACATCTTTTAGGTGAGAAGTATTTCAAAATCGTTTCGACCGTATTACCCGAACGTTAATTGCACCTTCCCGGCAACTATCCGCTTCAGTTTGACAGGCGATATCGAGCGTGTTAGCAATTCCGCCAATTCGATTAAAAACTTCTGAACAAGACAATTTCCGGGATCAATCCACTAAAGGAGAAACAATGCCTCCGAAACGAAAACCCAAAATTCCCGCGAGCGCCCTCAAACGCGGCACGCACCTGTGGACCAAGGAATTTACCGAGCGCATCGGTCATGACATGGCTGAATGGGCGGATGAGGAATTCATGGAACTTTTCATGAACTTCTGCTACGGCGGGCTTTATGACCGTAACGTCCTGTCCCATAAAACCAGGGAGCTTTGCGCCGTGGCCGCATGTGTGATGGCCAACGCGCATCCGCAACTGCGCACCCACATTCAGGCTTCGTGGAACTGCGGAGCGACGAAACGCGAGATCATGGAGGTTATCATTCAGATGGCCACTTACTGCGGCATGCCCTATATGCTTCAGGCGGCTCGAATTGCCGCGAATGAGGTCTTTCCCTTGCTCAAGCGCGGCGAAAAGGCCGCCGCTCCGCCGCCAGGCCTCAAGTTGGATAAAAAATAATCCAAACCCTGCAGGCCCCGGGCGGCCAACACCCAAAACCAAATATATGAGGAGTCTCTAATAATGGCCCGTAGAATCGTAGATTTAAGCGTTCCCCTTCAAAACGCACCCATGGAGAACAACCCGGCCGCTATCCAATACATAAACCACACCGAACTCGGACGCATGCGAGCCAAATCATACAAGTTTCCGGACACCAGTTATTTTCCCGACCACATGCACTGCGCGACCGAAAACATCACGGCCATCAGCACGCACAGCGGCACGCACCTCGATTCCCCGTACCACTACGGCCCTGAATGCGAGGGGAAACCCTCGAAAACGATCGACCTCGTCCCACTCGAATGGTGCGTTAGCGATGGGGTGGTCCTCGATTTTCATGACGCCGAACGCGGACACAACATCACGGTGGAGGAAACGCAGCAGAAAGTGGCGGCCCTCGAAGAGAAAGGCTATTCACTCAAGCCGATGGATATCGTTCTCATTCGGACCGATCACACCACGAAGTATCTCTACACCCCCGATTTTGAACAAACCCACCCCGGCATGAGCGTCGACGCTACGGAATGGCTCGTCGATCAGGGGATCAAGGTGATGGGGATAGACGCATGGGGTTTCGACATTCCCGTCTCCAAGATGACGGAACTCAGACGCCAGGGAAATACGAAAGATTTCTTCGGCAGCCATTTCCTGGGACGCAAGAGAGAATATATTCATGCGGAAAAGCTCATGAATCTCGATAAAATCCCCGAATCCGGATTCACCGTCTCGATGCTCCCCGTCAATATAGAGCGCGCAAGCGGCGCCTGGTGCCGTGCGGTGGCCATCATCGATGATTAGCCTGAATTTCTCCGGGGAGGTAGAGACCGGCGCAGTGGAGTGACTTCTCGGGAAAATATGATAATATCTCCCGCATACATGACGGTAAGGCAAAGAACCTGGAGGAGCAGATTAATGGCTTTCTATGAGAACGCAGTGAATCAAGAAGTCGTATCGGACGGCCTCATCCGGCGTATGGCGGCCGTCAAGCCGGCCATATTGGCGATCGTTCTCGGCATATTCATCCTCTACGGCGTGGGTTTCGCCCAACCCCAACTTTTGCATGACGCCGCCCACGATACCCGCCACGCCTTCGCCTTCCCCTGCCATTAATAGGCCTGGCAGCATATTGCCAGACAAGAGACGGCGCCCCTTCCCGAGGCGCCGTTTTTTCTTTGAGGAGCCGGATGCCCACAGATAATACCGAACATAGACCTTGGGGGCATTTCACCATATTGGCGGATGAGCCGGATCATAAGGTCAAACGTGTTGTCGTTCATCCGGGGCATCGCCTCAGTCTGCAGCGTCACATGCGCAGATTGGAGCACTGGCACGCCATATCGGGACAGGCCATCGTCATCCGCGAAGGGGAGGAAATCACGTTTTCCGCCGGCCAGAGCATGGATATCCCGCAAGGTGCATGGCACCGGATTCAAAACCAAGAAGATTCGCCCTTCGTATTCATCGAGGTGCAGACCGGCGCCTACTTCGGCGAGGACGACGTCGAACGTCGCGAAGATGATTACGGGAGGGTTTGAGAAAGCATTCTTGCATCCCAGAACCAAAAATGCCCCCATCGCATGTGGGGGCATTTTTGCTCACATCGTAATGAAATAACTACTAATCTAGCCTTTGCGAAGCTGCTCCAACGCAGCGGCCAGGCGCTCGACGCCTCGCTCGCATTCTTCCGTCGAGCAGGAATATGCGATCCTGAGGTATCCTTCGCCGCCGAAAACAGCGCCGTCCACCGTGGCGATGGCGTGCTCGTTCAATAGGTAGTCCGCCACTTCGCCCGATGTTTCCCCAAAAACCTTCACGTTCGGGAACGCGTAAAACGCGCCCGTAGGCTCCGCCAGCGTGACGCCCTCGATAGCTCGCAGGCCTTCTGATATCACACGCCGCCTATTGTCGAATTCGCGCGTCATCGCCTCCATGGGCGCCTGATCCTCAAGTACGCCGCGCGCCGCGCCATGCTGGATGAACGTGTTGACGCACACGGTGGTGTATTGCCGGATCTTGAGCAAGTGGCGTGTAATCTCGGGGCTCGCCACCGTCCAGCCGAGACGCCAGCCGTCCATGCTGTAGAATTTCGAGAATCCGTTGATGATCACCGTACGCTCCGCCATGCCGGGCTGTGAAAAAATGCTCGGGGCGCACGGCGCATCGCCGTAATAAATGCGCGCATATATCTCATCGCTCATCACCATGAAATTGCGCTGCACCGCCAGTTCGGCGATTTTCGCGAGTTCGGATTCAGGGATCGTGCAGCCTGTGGGATTGCCGGGTGAAGTGAGGCAAACGAGTTTCGTCTTGGGCGTCAAGACCGCCTCGATGTCCTCGGCGCGCAACGCGAAATCGTTCTCTTCTTTCGTCATCACCTCGACGGGCACGCCGCCCGCCAACGCCGTGCAGGATTTGTAATGATGCCAGTTCGGCTGCGCGATGATCACCTCATCGCCGGGATTGACCAGCGCCAGCATGGAAACCATGATGCCTTCGTTCGCCCCCGCCATAACGATTACCTGCGTATCGGGGTTCACCTCCACACCGGTGTCGACTTCCGTCCTGTGCGCAATGCCCTTCCGCAAGGCGGGTACTCCCGTGCTGGGTGCGTAGTGCACGTCACCGCGTGCGAGGGATTCTGCGGCTCCTTGCTTGATGTGCTCGGGCGTATCGAAATCCGTGCGGCCAATCTGCCAGTGGATCACGTCGCGCCCCTCGCCTTCCAGTTTCGCCACGGCGTCAAAAACCTTGCGAATGCCCGAGAAAGGAATCTCTTCCAAACGATTCGCACCCACGGCCTGGGAGTCAAAAGCAACTACCATCTAAAATCTCCTTGCAAATGAAAATGTCCTTGAAAGTAATAATTACAGAGCACTTCATCCAGCGATTGAAGCCGCCCGTTATAGCCCTTGAGACTCCAAGGCGCAAGAGAGTTTCCTGCTATGGATTTTCAGGGAATCCCGGCCGATATCTACATTCTCAATTCCCATACGAGGGTATTGAGTCATTGTGAACTGGCACGAGGCTCAGATGACGTCGACCAGTCTGGAATTCTCATGAGCGTGGCCGTAACTTTGATGACTCAGTCGACCGACCTTCGCGCCTAAAGCAAATCCCCTTGCAGGACGGTCACGGCCTTGCCTCCCAGAATAATGCGGTCTCCAAGGATCCTCATACGCACCACCCCGCCTCTCGTGGATGCCTGGTAAGCGTTAAGTTCTTCTTTTTTAAGGCGCTCCGCCCAGAATGGCCCCAGGCAGCAGTGGGCGGAACCCGTCACCGGGTCTTCGTTCACACCCAGCCCTGGAGCGAAAAATCGAGAGACGAAATCATATTCAGGGTCATCGGATCGCGCCGTAACTATGCAGCCGCGCATGGGAACGTTCTCGAGAACTTGAAAATCAGGAACCAGAGACCTGATCGCCGCCTCGGAATCGGCTTCCACCAGATAATCAAACTCGCTTTTCCCCACATAGCGGGGCATAAGGCCGAGGCCCTCCACCAGGGCGTCAGGGGGCGCTGCGGGCGACTCCCGGCTTATGGGGAAATTCATTTCTATCCATTCGTCTTTCTGCTCACAGGTCAAAACCCCGCTTTTCGTGTGGAAGATGACCGTCTCGTCAGAACCGAGATGTCCTCCTTCCCAGAGTACATGGGCGCTCGCAAGCGTAGCGTGACCGCAAAGGTCCACCTCGCTCAAGGGCGTGAACCAGCGCAGGCCGTAGCCGTCCTCTTGTTTCACCACGAAAGCGGTTTCAGAGAGATTCATCTCCGCCGCCACGCGCTGCATCCACTCTGCGTCCACTTGCGCCGGCAGAATGCATACAGCGGCCGGATTACCCGAAAAGGGCGTATCGGTAAACGCATCCACCTGTACGACGGGAAATGACATTAGAGGATCTCTAGAAAATATTGATTCAGATGCGTTTGACGACATCGCCTCCGCGAATGGAACCCTCGCTTATAACTTGAGCATTCAGTCCCGAGCGATTGATGAGCGCGTCGTGCAGGCCCTCTATCCCCAGTAAATTCTCGAAATATTTGCATGGCTCGTTCAGGCGAACGCCGCGCATCTTCACACCGCCCACTTGAAATTCCGCCCCCACCAGGTGATTGAGCGGAACACCTCGCGTCACGATGTTTCGCCTGCTCTGGCCCACGTCGAGTTTGATATCGTGGTCGCGCACAAGCGCTTCGATGGCCTCGATTTCGATGAGCGTCACTTCACGATCGGGCCCCTGCTTCTTGGAATACGTTCCCACGCCCTCGGCGTAGCGATCTCCGGCCAGGCCGGACCCTATGACAGCCTGCGCCTGGGCGACCTCCATCATGGGTTCGCCGCCCACCGAGGCGATGTGAACCGAGACTACCTCGCCCTCGAAAGTCATGCTTTTACATGCTCTTGGAGTAGATTGACCGCTTCTTCTTCCGTGGGGAAATTGCCCGAATCGAGTTTCGACCACAAGAGATCACCATCGAGCACCAGTTCGAAGGAGCCGACGCGAAAATTTCCATCCTCGTTTCCGGCGATTTCCAGGTCCGGGAAATGTTTTTTCAGATCCTGAGCCAACTGCTCATAGCGTGGCCCGTAGTTTCACTTTTCGCAGTATTCAACGTGAAGTTTCATTCGTCTTTTCTCCCGCATGAAATATATAGTTGGCGAGCATCTGTATCATAGAAGAATTGGGGCATTTAGAGAAGGCGTGCGAGATGCAAAACCCTGAAATCTGATTCGCCGCGCACCCATAACAACCATAAAACCCTTGCGCGGCTTGACTATTTGGCCCGCACGAGAGAAAAATCACCCCGATTTCCGAAGAAAACTTGAAGGAGGAGAAATGGCTGGTATCACACGTGTGGGAGCATATATTCCCTTTCATCGCCTGGATGGAGAGACCGTGCGGGCCGTATGGGGAACCGGCAACCGGAGGGCTTCACGCCCGCTGGCCGGTTTCGACGAGGACCCCATCACCATGGGAGTGGAGGCGCTGATCAACGCGGCGGGCTGGGGCGATTCCCAGGTCGATTCCCTCTATTTCGCCTCAACGACCCACCCATACGCCGAAAAATCAAACGCTTCCGTTCTCGCGGCGGCGGCCGATCTGCCCGAAACACTCTTCACCCTGGATGCAGGCGGCTCGGTGCGCGCGGGCACGTCCGCGCTCAAGGCCGCGTGTGACGCCATCGAAGCAGGCTCCTCCAAATCGGCGGCCGTGGTGGCGGCGGAGAAAAGGCCCGCGCTGCCGGGAAGTCCCGATGAATTAAGCCTTTGCGACGGCGCGGCGGCCGTGCTGCTCGGCAAGGGAGAGGACGTCGCCGCCGAGATCGAGGCGGTTTACTCATGGTCTGAGGATTTCATCGACCGGTGGCGGCTGCCGGGCGAGGGAGCCGTCTCCGCCGGTGACGCCAAGTTCATCCAGGACTACGGCTATGTGCGCCAGAGCGTCGCCACCGTCGAGGGACTGCTGAGCCAGACAGGGGCCACGAGAGAGGACATCGCGCGCGTACTCGTCTACGCCCCAGACGCCCGCACCCACGCCGCAATCGCCCGGAAACTGGGCTTTCCCGACTCGGCCTATCCCGAAAGCCCCCTCATCGCGCGCCTCGGGGATTCCGGAGCGGCCGCGCCTCTGCTCTCCCTCGTCGATGCGCTCCAGAGCGCGGAACCGGGCGAGCACATCATCGTCGCGGGTCACGGGAGCGGTGGCGAAGCCATCCTGCTCCGAGCGACGGACAAGGTCCATTCCCTGAGGACGCAGCGGGGAGTCGGCTGGTCCGTGGAGCGCGCGCGCGCCATCCCGAACTATGGACAATGGTTGAAATTCAATGGGTTATCACCCGAGGAAGAAATCAAGCCCTTCACCTCGCCCAGCATCCTGTGGAAGGAAAACAGGGCGACCATGCGCCTGATGGCGGGGGTTTGCCGCTCATGCGGGGAGCTTCAGTATCCCCGCCAGCAGGTCTGCAACGCCTGTGGTACGCGGGATGAATGGGATGAGCGGAAACTGGGCCGCCGGGGCAAAATCTTCACCTTCATCCATGACTACCTGCCCCCATCGCCCGAGGGCTTCATCACCATGGCTACGGTGGAACTCGAGGGCGGCGGTCGGTTTTACGGCCAGATGACGAGCCAGGTGAAAGACGAGGTCCACATCGGAATGGAGTGCGAACTCACTTTCAGGCTTCTCCATCAGGGCGATGGGTATTATAATTACTTCTGGAAACTGCGCCCCGCCGAATAGGGCTTTATATTTTCTGAAGAAAGACATCTTTTTTCAAGGAGTTAGCCATGAGCGGAACCATCGCCGGAAAAGTCGCCATCATCGGTGTGGGCATCACGAAATTCGGAGAACTCTTCGAGCAGAGCTATAACGACCTCGTGGTGGAAGCCGCCTACGAGGCCTATGAGGATGCAGGCGTGAGCGGCGAAGACATCGAAGCCGCGTGGCTGGGCACGTATCTGCCGCTCGGCTGGGGCTTCGACGGCACCGGCGGACCCTCGCTCGCAGAGGCGCTGAACCTCTACCCGAAGCCCGTCTCGCGGGTCTCGAACTACTGCACCACGGGCATGGAGGCCGTCCGCATGGCGGCGATGGCCGTCGCCTCAGGCATGCACGACGTCGTCCTGGCCGTCGGCGCCGAGAAGATGCGCGAGGTCCCGCCGCGGGGCAGCCTGGTCGCGCAACACGTTGAAAAACTTCATCCTATGTACTCGAAGGGCCGCACGGCGCCGGGCAGTTTCGCCGTTCTGGCGAGGCGGTATTTCGAGGAATTCGGCGCGGATAAGGAAGACCTCGCCGAGGTGGCGGTGAAGAACCACTACCACGGCAGCCTGAACTCGCGCGCGCACTTCAGGAAGGAGATCACCAAGGAGCAGGTCCTGAAGGCCCCGCCGGTCACGGAGCCTCTGGGCCTGTATGATTGCTGCCCCACGACGGACGGCGCCGCCGCGGTCGTGCTCTGCCGGGCGGACCTGGCCGAATCGCGCTTCGACAAGAAAGACTACGTCTTGATCGACGGCATGGGTCTCTCGTGCGCGACTGGCTACATCACCACCGCGTTCAACCCCAGGTTCAGCTTCATCGGCTTCGAGGCCACGCAGGAAGCCGCGCGCCAGGCCTACGAGCAGGCCGGCGTCACGAACCCCCGCGAGGAGATAGACCTGGCGGAAGTGCATGATTGTTTTACGATTACGGAGATCCTGAACTATGAGGATTTGGGCTTCGTCAAGAAGGGCGAGGGGCCCGATTTCGTGAAGAGCGGCGCGAGCAGACTCGGCGGCGAGCTGCCCGTGAACACCTCGGGCGGCCTCAAAAGCTGCGGCCATCCCATCGGCGCGACGGGCGCGCGCGTGGTGGCGGACCTGACGCACCAGCTCCTGGGGCGCTGCGGCGACCGCCAGGTGAAGGGCGCGAAACGCGCGCTCGGCCACACCCTCGGCGGCCCCGGCGCGGTCTCCAGCGTCTTCGTCCTGAGCAAGAATTAAGCGATTCATGAAACCCCCGGGCGCTCGCCCGGGGGATTTTCAACCCCGCAATTCCCCGCATTTGCAGTTATTGCGCGAGGCGCGAACCATGGCAGACTTCCCCTGCGCCCGGATTCCGCAGCGCCTTTTCCCAAGAAAAAAATAGCCGGAAAATTATCGAAAAACCCCGTGAATTTATCTAATTTTATCGGAATTTACGGAAATTATTATTTGCATTATTCATGATCGGCACCTCGACGGAGCGGCCACCCGCCTCCAGCGATCGGCGCCTGATTCGACACCTGAAAAACCGAAGGCCGACGGAGGGCCTTCCCATCATACCCCGCCACTCCGAGAACACGATCACCGCAAATGCGGGCAGATGCGTACACGGCGTCGACCGGGGCGGGAGGAAATGCAGTTTTGACCGTCATTCCGGCGGGACGATCAAGTCCGGGCGAGGAGGGGGTGTTGAAAAGTCCTTACGGATCGCGCCAAACCATTCTCCCCTTGCAGAGCCCCCCAACAACCACTCCCCCCTTGAGGGGGAGTCGAAGAGGCCGAGCGGTTTATGCGAAGGCCGATTCGGTGGGGGGTGAATCACGTTTTATCGCCACTCCGAGTTATACCCCCCACCGAATCGCTTTCGGGCTTACGCCCTCAGCTCTTCGACTCCCCCTCAAGGGGGGAGTGAAATTCACCGCGCTCCTTTTGTGAGGTTTCTCAACAGCCCTGACAAGGGGGGGTAGGGGAGGTTGCTTTTCCAGTCGAGAGGGGCGTCCTTTCTACTCCCTGAAAAGGGGTCTTTGTCAACAACCCCGATAAACGAGTGTTCGCCGCGGCCGAAGAAGGAGCGATTGCCGCGTTTTGAATCTAGCGAAGGCGCCACCGGCGCAATCCGGCTGCGCTTTTGTCTCGGTGCAGGCGATTCCGGGAACGCCCGCTCAAGGCTCGAGAAGCAACCCTGAAAAAGAAGCGTCTCCCCCAATCATGCTCCCGTTCGCAAATCCCTTTTTCTCCTGTAATCTTTTTGCGAGACCCATCTGCTGCACGAGGACACCACACGAGGAACACGAGGAGACCCGAGATGCGCTACCAGACCCGTTTCATCACATGCGGAATCATCACCTTGGCCCTTGCCCTCGCGGCCAACGCGGCGGCGTTCGAGCAGCGCGTGCCCGCGCGCGTGACGAGAGTGCTCGACGGCGACACCGTGAAGGTCGAGGCCAGGGTTTGGCCGGGCCTCATCGCGCAGACCAACGTGCGGGTGCGCGGCGTCGACACGCCCGAGATCAGGCGGCCCAAGTGCGGCGAGTACGAGCGCCGGAGGGGCCTCGCCGCGCGCGATTTCGTGCGGGGCGTCATCGGCGAGCAGGTCTGGCTCATCAACGTGACGCACGGCAAGTTCGGCCGCCGCGTCGTGGCGAGCGTACTGCTGGCGGACGGGCGCGACCTCGCCACGCTGCTACTCGCCACCGGCCACGCCCTGCCCTACCGCGGCGGACGCCGCCCGAAATGGTGTTGATGGAGATGGAACAGAGAGCGCGGCTCCAGATTTTATCCCGTTCTAAACGGCCAGGGGATCCTTGATCCGCTTTTAACAATTTTGTAGGGGCGGCTCGCGAGCCGCCCTTCTTTAACTGCAGATCATCTCTATTGTCGAAAGTGATGTGGTTTAGTTAGTGTGGAATGTCATTCGTTGAGGGGTTTTCCGCGCCATTCCAGTTGCTCGCCCGTTTCGGGGTCAAGGACACCATCTAAATCGGGCGGGTTACTCGGGTCCGCTGTCGTCTGATCGAGTTGCTGTTGCGTCAAGCCGTGTGCTGGAGATGCGGTTCCACTCCTCCAATCGTTGGAAAAATCGGCACCGCTTACGTTCACATCACTGAGATATGCGCCAGCCAAGTTCGCGTTGCCGAGGTTCGCGCTCGCCAGATTTGCGCCCGTTAGGTCGGCTCTGCTCAGGTCAGCGCCTGAACCACCGAGATTTGCGTTGCCCAGATCGGCTCCGCCAAGATGTGCGTCTCTCAAACTTGCTGCCCTCAAATCCGCTCCGTTCAAGTTCGCTCCGCCAAGATTCGCAGTATCGAGTTTCGCGCCTCCTAATGACGCTCCGCGCATATCCGCCCTGCCCAAATCGGCTCCTCTCAAGTCTGCTCCGCCTAAAAGAGTGCCTACCAGTTTCGAGGGGAAAATGGATCCCTTCCAAAGGTTTTGACCTACCAAATCAACGAGACCAAGCTTGGCATTTCTAATGTCCGCACCCTCTAGCCTAGCTGCAGTAAGGTTCACGCGCCTCATGTCGGCATCGCGAAAATCAGCGCCGTTCATATTTGCACCACTTAAATCAGCACCTGGAAGAACAGCGCTAGTGAGGCGAGCCCGCCAGCCCCGCACACGACGCAAATCCGCTTTTGTGAAGTCGAAATTAGAAAAATCCGCCTCATGAAAGATAAGCCCATGCAGAGACGCATCGGCGAGATTCATCCTGAATGCTTCCTTGCCCTCCAGAGCAATTTGCTTTTGGCTCCGTTGTGCGATTTGATTCATGACCTCTTCCACATCCTTCGCCAATCCGGGAACCGGTCCGACTTCCCTGTCGGCAGCAAAGAACGGACCGAAAAACTCCGCCGATGCGGACTCGATATTTCGTCGATAATCTTCACCCGTATCGTCTACTTCCTTTCCGGAACTTTCGGATTCCGCTTTACGTCTTTCTTCGGTTCCAGGCTTTTCTGAATCCGTAATCAATCCGACTTGCGCCGCTGTTTCTCCTCTCGTCCGGTCTACGACAAATGCGGCGAAAAGCTGCATAACCGGCAGATGGAAAGTTTCCGGGGACTCACTGGCGAGACGAGCCAGAGCGTGAATGCCGCCGATACGAACAGACCCGATATCGGGATGACCGAGCATCTCCGCGCTTTTCTGGTAGCGTTCGTTCAGTAGACTTTCCTGCGCTGTTTTGGATTGACGATCTGCAACCCTGGCGCGCCAGTAGGCGAACCATAAAGCAAAAGGCGCGGCGGCGAACAAGCCGAGATTGCGAATCGTCGTCGAGGCCGATTCATAACCACCCGGCGTCTCCCGCAACCATTCCCATGAGACCCCTAGCCAACCCCAGAAACCTCCCGGCCAACTTTGGAAAAGCCAAGCCACAACACCGAGTAAAACAATCCAGCCTGCTCCGCACCACATTGGATATTTCATGATGCGTTCAACCATGTCCGGTTTCATCTCTTTTCTCATTCATCTTGAACTATCCCTGCCAATTCTTCGTTTTCAAAATCGCAACGATTCACATTACGGAAAAGAGCGAGGGATGGCAAAGAAACGAGGAGTGGCGAACCGCCCCTACAAGGAGTTGTTGGAAATGTCCCTTCTCACTCGGGATTCACCACCGCCAGCGTAGTTGCGGACTTCGCCCTGAATAGCATCGCCAACAAACGAGAGAGAAAAGAATCACTCCCCCCTTGAGGGGGAGTCGATGAAGCCGAGCGGTTTGTGCGAAGGCTGAATCGGTGGGGGGTGTATCGCGAGTTGTGATACATTTCGAATACTACCCCCCACCAGTTCGCTTGCGGGCTTGCGCCCTCAGTTCACTGTCGGTCTTCCCGAGGGGAAAGACCGACCCTCAAGGGGGGAGTGGTGTATCCTCTTTCATTTGTCGGGCCCATACGACAAATCACGAACTCAGGGATTTTTTAACAACTCCGAAGATAGGAAGTTCCAGCCCATGGCAATGCTGGTGTAACTCAACACTCAGGCTTGGCGCTCTCCGCAACTCGGACAATCGCATCCAGCTTTTCAGCGATCTCGGTATCGATTTCCTCTTCGGGAACATGGGAGGCGAGCTCGTAAAACTGCTTCTTGGCCATGAGGTTGGGCAATTCGAGTGTGTCGAAATAAGTCTTGAACAACGGCGTGAGGAAGTCATCACTCGCCTTGATGTCGTCTCCCCATGGCGATCCTCTATCGAGTCTTTCTAAGGCGCCTTCAATGTCGATGATAGCACCCCGCATCGCTTCAAGCCGCCTATCAACTTGCAGTGTGAAGAGGCTCTGTTCTTCTAAGTCCGCTGAGCCTCGCGCATAAGCTTCCAAGGTCGCCCGAGTGCAGAAATAGTTTTCGATTTCGCACTTTCGCCACATCAAGCACTCAAGATCACCGCTTTCCGGCATACCCGCTTGCAAGCGGTCGAAAAGAGCTACACCCTTCAAATCCGAGCAGGCTTCTCGAAGACCGTGATAATGTTGCGCAGCCTGTAACGGCTGATTGCCAACATAATGTACGAAAGGCCGTTCCAAAGCCTTCATCGCCCTCTCATGGTCTAGGCGCTCGGCTAAAGCCCGTAATATCGCTAAATCCGTTGAACCTTCGAGATAAAGAACCCAACCGGTCTGCTGGGCTTGATAATACTGATCAAACCCAATTTCACGGAGCGCTTTTTGCACCTGGCTTCCTTTGTCGTCGATGCGGTGAGGAGGTCCGACGAAGGCAATGACCATATCTTTACCTGCGGCTTCATTCAAAAGAACTTCCGAATGGCTCGCCGCGATGATCTGGTTACCACGTTCCTCTGCGACATCTGTGATCAGCTTGTAGATTTGACTCTGCCGGAGAATTTCGAGGTGCGCGTCGGGTTCGTCCAAAAGGATAATCGCTCCAGGATTCGCATACATGTACGCCAGTATCAACAGAATTTGTTGCAAACCGCGTCCGCTGGATGACAGATCGAGACTTGTCCCATGCTCTCGATATTCCATCAAAATTTCTCCCCGCTCTTCCACATAGCGTGGTTCCGCGAGTTCGGAGCCGAAGAGATCACTGATCTGACTCACTAATTTTTCCCACAGTTCGGGAGTCTCATTTTGAATTTTGTAGCAAAGATTTCGCAACACTTCCGCCGTACGCCCTTCTCCCACCCGCACGTTAATAGCGCCTTGGTCGAGCCGAGTTTCCGTAGCCGCCAGACCTGACATGGGGGGAAGTAAAGCGATATGCGTCGTTGCGGCTTCTTCTGGAATCGGCATTCGTTTCGGCGTCTTGCCCTCGCCTCGACGGAGCGGTCTACAATAAAACGATTCGGGGTTCGCATAGTCGAATTCTAAGCCGCAAGTCCACTTCTTGTCTCGACTAACGCCCTCGACGATGAGATCGATTCGTACGTTATTCGTTTGCTGACTTCCTGCGATTTTTCGTACTACCCGGGTATGGAGTTCACGCCACAAAAGAGCTGCTCTCGGAACGGGAATAGCGAGGAGGTCCCTGCGGTTGATGGTGACGCCCGGTCGATTCTGCGGGGTGCGTTTCCCGGAGTATTTCTCGTTCCAGCGCTTGAGGCCGATATCCCAAAGAGCCAGAGCCTGCATTGCGGAGGTTTTCCCCGAATTGTTCGGGCCGATGAACACCACCGGGTTCCCCAACTCGACTTCGACCTCGTCGAAGCGCTTGAAGTTGCGGGCTGTGAGCTTGGTGAGCATCGGAGAACTCCTCGCGATTTCAATTCGCGATCAGGGCGCGCAATTGTTCGATGAATCTGACCAACAACATATCACGCAGGGCGATGAGAACACGGCTGTGGAAACATTAAACCTGATTTTTTCTATTGAGACTAGCCCGCAGGGACGGTTGTGACTTTCACCCCACAACCTCGCGACACGCTTGTTCGATATGCGCTTGTCCGATCTGGAGGTCGTCGTAAACCTCGTGTGCGGGAGGCCACAAAGAGATCGTGAAAACACATCAACCGAAAATACGGAAATCGGTCACTTCTAGCGGTACTCCGGGGGCCGTTCTTCGGGAGGCAGGAAGTCGATTCGCTCTTGCGAAGGGCAGCGAAAGGTAAACGTCGTGCGCCCTTGGTAGTTGCTGACCGCAAAGTCGCCCGCGCCGATGATGTCCATACCGATCAGGACATCCGCGCCGCCACTCAACCGTTCGTTTCCGATGACTCGCAGATTGCCGAATTCCACATCGTTCAGCAGGCGGATATTGATCAAATACGCCTCGGCCGAGCGGACATCGTTGACGCCTCGCACCCGGCTCATGCCTATGGCTTTGAGATTGCAATCCTCCACCACCCGCCTGGTAATCACGGTGCGCGTCGCTCCCGTATCCCAAATCGCCTCGTATTCCTGAAAAGCGGGGGCGGGAGAGTCTTCCGTAGGCGTGTAAGCGGCGGCGACTCGCACCTCATTAACGAGGACGTTTTTCCGCTCGTCGTAATATGTCGTGAAGGCGAAACTGGACGGTTCCGGCATCTAGGAAAAACTGACCCTCGAATGGAAGGTCTCTATCGTGCTGTCCGGATCGGAACTGCATTCCTGAACGAGAAACGTGCCGAGTTCGTGCTTTTTGGCCGTCTTCTCGACGGCCTCCATCTCGTCGTCGTAGGTCCCGAGCACCAGGCGGTTTTTGATGACGATGTACTTCCCCTCGTATTTCTCCGCGAGTTCGGTCTGGTGATCGAGGTAATATTGAAAATCATCCTTCAATAGCTGTTCCATGGCCTGCTCTCCTGCTCAACAACCTCACTTCGGGTCAGGACATGATCCCACCCCATACCGATAGTCTATCCATCGCGTTTATGAAGTCAAATTCCAAATATCGAAGGTATGGTTCAGGCTCACCATGCGTCAAAACGCGCATTCCTCCCCCCTACCCCAAAACCTCTTTACAAGCCTGCTCGATGTGCGCCTGTCCTATCTGGAGGGCGTCATAGACTTCGTGCGGAAGGCCGCTCTGGCCGAACTGGTCGGTGCCCAGGCACCGCTGGTCCGCGCCCAGCGCGCCGCCCAGGAACGAGAGGGCGAGCGAGTGGCCGTCCAGCACGGAGACGACCGGGTTGTCGCGGTGTTCGTCTCCCACCATCATCTCGAGGCGCGAGGGGCGGCCCGCTTTTTTCGCCTGCTTGTGCTCGGCGTAAATCCTGTCCGCGCTCGTCAAGACGAACACGTTCGCGTATACCCCCTCCCCCGCCAGCGCGCGGGCGGCGGCGAGGGCTTCGGGCGTCATCACCCCGCTCACGAAGAGGTTCACCGCGTTCACGCCCGCACTGTAGCCGGGCGCCTCCTTCGCCGAGTGAAGCAGGTAGCCGCCGCCCAGTACGTTCCCTCTCAATACCTCGCGCTTTAAGGGGTCCGTGAGCCACTCTGCGGGCAGGAGGTTCTGATCCACCTGCTTCGTGCTCAGGCGGAGATAAAACGCCGGGCAATCGGCATCCCCCAGAACGCGGCCGATGGCGGACAGGAGCAGCCACTCGACCTCGACGGCGAAGGTCGGCTCATAGGCTTCCAGCCCCGGCATCTCAAGCGAAATGGCCGGCGTCAGGATGCTCTGGTGCGCGCCGCCTTCGGGCGAGAGGCTCGTGCCGCTCGGCGTCGCCACCACGATGAAGCGCCCGCCGTTATAGACCGCGTAGCGGAGCGCGTCGAGGCAGCGGCTGATGAAGGTGTCGTACACCGTGCCGATGGGGCAGACGCGCACCCCGCATAGCTCCTTCGAGACCCCGAAGGCGGCGAGCAACAACATTAAATTGTTCTCGGAAATCCCCAGCTCGATGTGCTGGCCCGCAGGCGACTCCTCCCATTTCAGGAGCCGCTGCACCTGCTGGAGCGCGAAGAAATCCGCCTTCCCCTCGGGGTGATACACGCCGCGCCGGTTGATCCAGCCCCCCAGGTTCGTGCTCACGGCCACGTCGGGCGAGGTGGTCACGATGTGCTTCGCGAGCGCATCCTCCCGCGCCAGGTTCGTCATGATGGCGCCGAACGCCTCCTGCGTGGAGGTGGTGGAGGCGAAGTTCGCCCCCACTTCCTCCGGCATGGGGCCGGGGACAACCTCTTCTCTGGCGAGAGCCGCTCTCGCGTCGTAGCGCGCCACCGCCGCCTCGACCGCGCGGGCCTCTGCGCTATCTCCCGCCAGGGGCGCGAGTTCCTCGCCCTCGCCCAGGCCTGCGGAATCGCGCAGTTCGGCGATTTGCGCCTCGGTCAGGAGTTGGGAATGGTTCATGGGGTCGCCCGCGATGGGCAGCCCCCAGCCCTTGATGGTGTAGGCCAGGATCATCACGGGCTTGTCGCGAACCCCGTCCGCTTCTTCGAGCGCTTCCAGGATGCACTCGATGTCGTGGCCGCCCAGGTCGGACAGGAGCGCGGGCAACTCCTCGTCCGGGTAGCGATCCAGAAGACCCGCCAGGCCCTTGTACTCGCCCGCCTCACCGCGCATGAGGCCCTCTCTTATCTCGCCCCCGCTTCTCCCGATGAGCATCTGGTACTCGCTGTTCGACATGTCGTCGATGCGCCGCCTCAGCGATTCGCCGTTCCTGAGCGCGAACGCGGTTTGCAGGCGCTTTCCGTATTTGAGCTCCACAACGTGCCAGCCGTGCAGGCGGAACTGGTCGCGAATCTGCTGCGCCTTGCCGTCTGGCACGACGCGGTCGAGACTCTGGCGGTTCAGGTCCACCACCCAGATGACGTTGCCGAGATGCGCGACGTATTCCTCCGCCAGCGCCTCCCAGATGTTCCCCTCGTCGAGTTCGGCGTCCCCCACCAGGGAGATGAAGCGCTGCCGCGGGCCTTCGCCGAAATGATCGTCGATGTAGGACTGCATGAGCGCGGCGAACGAGGCGGCCACCGAGGGCAGCCCGAGCGAGCCGGTGGAGAAATCGACGGGGAATTCATCCTTTGAGCGGCTCGGATACGCCTGCAGGCCGCC
>JGI24794J26673_10000110_pt1 | contig 57260 bp, 58 predicted proteins | sample MesohylPK_FD_26673 | JGI IMG/M metagenome (IMG submission 26673) | reverse complement strand
GGAACACGTGGCGGGTCGCGGAAACCCTGACCGGCACGAGCCACACCCAGAGGGGGCTGAGCGCCGGCGTGCAGTATTACTTCATGGTGCGGGCCCGGGGCGACGGCGTGACGTACTTCAACAGCTACGGCAACGCGTCGTCGTCGGTATCGGCGACCCCGACGAGACCAGTCACCTTCACGGTGTTCAACTTCTCGCCGAACCCAATTTACGCCGGCGGAACCAGCAACGTCTGGACGGTGCAGAACGGCGTGTCGAGCGTCTACATGGACGTGGACTACGCGGTTGGGAGCAGAAAGGACTCGTCCGGCGGGATCAACGTCCAGGTGCTGAATTCCAGCAATCGGGTCACGTCCACCGTGGTGGTCGACAACGAGAACGACAGCGGTACGTTATCGGGCGTGTCCGCCGGTTCCCGCATTCGGGTCATGCTGGAAAATGACGCCTGGGACCAGCATGCGTCGCTCGTGACGCTCACGTTCCATTCCGGGAGCAGCGACAGCGCTCCCGTAATCGCCCGGGCGACGCTCCAGAAGGAACGGGAGCTGAGCCGGCCGGAAGAGAACGGCAGCCCGACGATTGAAAACACGCGCTCGGGCGCCGTCACCCTGCACTGGAGCCGGGGAACGGAGTACGCTGGCCAGCGGCCGGACCACTACCTGTTGGTCATACCCGGCGCGAGCGGTACCTATTCCAGCGGGCTGAAGGTGGCTGACGCCGCCGACGTCGACCACCGGATCTCGTCCGCGCGCAGCAGGAATTTGGAGGGGACCCACACCGCCAGCGTGCGCCACTGCAACGCGGCCGGCGGGTGTTCCGATGCTCTTCCCATCACCTTCACACTGCCGGCCTACGTGCCGCCCCCACCGCCCGGTGACGTGTTCAACTTCTCGCCGAACCCAATTTACGCCGGCGGGACCAGCAACGTCTGGACGGTGCCGAGCAGCGTGTCGAGCGTCTACCTGGACGTGGACTACGCGATTGGACAGAACAAGGACCTGACGGGCGTGATCAACGTTCAGGTGCTGGACTCCCGCAACCGGGTCACCTCCACGGTGGAGGTCAACAACGAGAACGACAGCACGACGTTGTCGGGCGTGTCCAGGGGTTCCCGCGTTCGGGTCATGCTGGAGAACGATGCCTGGGACCTGCATGCGTCGTCCGTGACGCTGACGTTCCACTCCGGGACCAGCGATAGCGGAGCTGAGATAGCCAAGGCGGTCGTCCAGAAGGAACGGAGGCCGAGCCAGGTCCCGCCGGACGGCGACCCCACGGTCAACAACATGTGCCCCGGCACCGTCACCCTGCATTGGAAGCGGGGGACGGTGCACGCTGGTCAGCGGCCAGACCACTATCGAGTGGTGATACCAAACCCGACCAATCGCAACGCCGCTCCGCTGTACCAGAACCTGAACGTGTCCGACGCCAACGACCCCGTCAGCCTCCCAATCCGGGCTTCGCGGGACAATGGACTGGAGGGGACCCATACCGCCCGGGTGAGCCACTGCAACGCGGCGGGCGGGTGTTCGCTGCCGACGAGCATCAGTTTTACGATGCCGAAATGCACGACCGGCCCGCAGCCCCGTCCCGTATTCAACTTCTCGCCTAACCCGATTCGCGCAGGCGGGACCAGCACCGTATGGACGGTGCCGAGCGGAGTATCGAGCGTATACCTGGACGTGGACTACGCGACCGGGAGCATAAAGGACTCGTCCGGCGGCATCAACGTCCAGGTGTTGGATTCCCGCAACCGGCCTACGTCGACCGTGGCGGTCGGCAGTGAGGGTGACAGCGGGACGCTGGACGACGTGCGCGCCGGCTCCCGCGTGCGGGTCATGCTGGAAAATGACGCCTGGGACCAGGATGCGTCGCTCGTGACGCTCACGTTCCATTCCGGTGCCAGCGCCACCGGTCCCGCAATCGCCCGGGCGACGCTCCAGAAGGAGCGGGAGCTGAGCCGGCCGGTAGCGAACGGCAGCCCGACGATTGAAAACACGCGCTCGGGCGCCGTCACTCTGCACTGGAGCCGGGGGAGGGAGTACGCTGGCCAGCGGCCGGACCACTACCTGTTGGTGATCCCTGGCGCGAGCGGCGCCTATTCCAGCGGGCTGAAGGTGGCTGACGCCGACGACGTCGACCACCGGATCTCGTCCGCGCGCAGCAGGAATGTGGACGGCACCCACACCGCCAGCGTGCGCCACTGCAACGCGGCCGGCGGGNGTTCCGATGCTCTGAGCATCACGTTCACGCTGCCGGCCTTTGTGACGTCGCCGCCGCCGACGCGGCCAATCCCGCCGACCATGGTTCCATCTCCTCCACCCCCAACGAATATGCAATTGGGGATTCACGGTAGCCGCTGGGACGCTCTTTCCCTGACGTATTCCAACAGTTCGTGGAGCCGGAGCAACGACCACTACTATCAGTTCCAGTTGCAGCAGCGAAGTGGGAGCAGTTGGTCGGCAGTCGGCACCCAGGTTGTTGGCACAGATGCCAGCACCACCGTTGTCGTCAACTTCCCCAACCAGAGGGGAGATACCGAGACGTTCCGAGTCTTCGGCCAGCGTTGCACCAACAGTGGATACACGGTATGCGGCAACTTCGCCACCTCCGCAACGTTCGTTCTGCCCGCTCGTCCTCCCGCGCCAAAACCGGAGTCGTTGGCCGTGGACCCTCGCGTTGCGGGTACTCTGAACGCCACTTTTCGAACCCAAAGTTGGAGTTGGCAGAACGCTCCCCCCGGCCATTTCTATCAATTGCAGTTGCGAGAGCCCTCCACCGGTACCGTGGTGGACACCGTGGATGTGTCGCTGGCGAACCCGGGCACAATCTCGGAGGGATTCACCAACGTACCGTCGAACAAGGAATATCAAACCCGGGGGCGGCGTTGCACCTACGACACGAACGGGGTTTACACTCGCTGTGGTCCGTGGGGCGCGTCGGTTGGTATGCCGCCACCCCCGGTGATCACCAGGTTAGCGCCGCACGCCACCTCAAAAACCGCGGCCAACCTCACGTACACGTCGGGCAACCTGCCTGGCGTCAACAGCAGTATCCATCAATTTGAACGGGAGAAGCACGACGGCACAAACTGGGTCAGTCCGGCCATCCGTCACAGCGGCAGGTCTCCGCACGTCCTGACCGGCCTTGATGAAGGCGGGAGATACCGGGTCCACGGCCGGCGTTGCCTGGATCTCACCAGCAATTTCTGCGGCTACTGGTCGCCCCATTCGGAAATCACGCTGAACAAACTCCAGAAACCGGAAGTCACGGTGATGCCGGTTGCGGCCGGCACCACGCCTGGCCAGCGTGAAGTGACCATCGAATGGCCGAACGATCCATTGGCGAGCAATTACCGCGTCAATACGACGACCGTTGGGGCCACTAACCTTGCGCCGGTTCTCGTCGGTGCGACGTACTCGGCCAATCTGCGCCTGGAGGACGAATTGGACACGATGTCCGCCGAGTATTCGTTCGAAGTCGTTGCCGAAAACCCCGGCAGCAACTACGCCGACAGCGAACCGGCCAAAGTCAAGATTGTCCGTGACCCCATCAAACGGGCTGACGGAGACAGCCGTAACGTAACCGGGGGTCAGGCCGCCATCACCTGGCACGCCCAACCGGGAGGATCAAACTTCTGGGTGTGGTACTGGCAATTGGGCCACAACGACGATGAGCAGGTTTGGTCGGGACACGACGACTTCATTTCTGAACAGAAGTCCAAGGCCAACACCAACACCGCCCACACGGTGGGTGGACTGACGCAGAAATCAGTCTATGCGCTCCAGCTCCGGTGGACGGAGGGCGATACCGAGGTATTTTCCGGCACATTCTCTTACGTCTGGCCGCATGACGACTTTCCCAAGCGGGGACTGGGCGACCAGGGACGTGTGGCGTCGTATCCCTCATTCGGGCATTGGCCCAACCGGACCTACACCTACCGTTTCTGCGCAGATACGTTCGACCCCTTCCAGGCCGAATGGTCGCACGCAATCAACGAAGCTTTCAACACCTGGGGTGCGGCGACTGACGGTTATGTGAACATCGTTCGCAGCCCCGATGCCTGCACCGTGGGAGATCTGCGGCGCGGGCCCACATGGTTGAAGATGACCAACATGGTCGCAACGTCCCTGAACGTCAACGAGGTCTACATGGTGAACGATGATGATTGGTCGTTCTTGCATAAGCTCAACCTGCTGCTGTTCATCGACGATCTCCAGGGAATTTGCGGGTTGACCACGCCGTCGGGGTGCGCGATTTCCCGGGCATACGGACCCACCCAGAGCGCCAAGACGGAACTGAGCAACGCCGCGGGGTCGAAGAACGCGGTGGACATCCTGTTCCGCGGCAGCAAGTTCAGTATGGGTGGTACATTCGTGCGTCCCACGGATACGTATTTCAACCAGTGCGATGGCGCCCGGGACACGAATGTGCATCATTCCTATACCACGGCATTGCACGAGGCGGGACACGCGCTCGGGTTGTCGGGAAGGCTCATTGTCGCCCCCAACGATCTCTACGACGACATCGCGTGGGCCGTCTTCACCAGGAACGAACAGAGACTGGCGGAATTGTTCAACGACATCGGTAAAAACAGCCTCTATGAGGGTGGGCATCCCTCGGTCCCGATGGCGGTCATGAATTATGACCATGTTCCCGGAGCGTCTGGTGAACCGGACTGTTATCCCCACGCCTTCGACGTGATGGCAGTCTGGGCGGTCTATCAAACGGTGAAATGATGATGCGAACGATGCTCACCGCTCTTATCGTGGGACTCGTCGGTTCGGCATGTGGCTGGGTGGGTTTTGCCTGGGATTCAACCACTTATTTCGGACCACTCTCCCGACAGGAATTGTACGGCCCCGAAACCCGGGGGCTGGCGCCCTTATGGAGTCCCGATGGGAACCACGTGGCGGTGATCATCAAACGTGAACACAACGTATGGCACGGTTACAGCGTGCCGACCTCCGGGGGCGTTCTGCACCGCCTGTCCGCCGCCACACCGGAGAGCATGCATGGGTCGCTGACGATGAGCGCCGGGGGCCGGCTGGCCTACGTGGACTATTGGTACGAGCCGCGTCAAGGTTTTGTGCGGCAGGGCACCGGCCCACACCACGCCACGATCGTGACAACCAATTTTGACGCTACGGACCGTGTCGAGCTGGAGGTCCCATCCGCTTCGTACGTGTACGCCCTGGCGTGGTGGCCTGGACCTGACCTTCTGATTGCTCGCGTATTCAGTGAACAGGACCGCGAAATCAACGGTTTGTACACGGTCGGCGCTGATGGAAAATTGGCGCGATTCGACGGTCCGGGTTTGGGGGATGCTTCTTTGCGGTATGTCAGATTCCCGGTATTCTCGCCGAACGGTGAACACATCGCGTATCTCCAATATGAACATGAAAGCAGACCCCCCGGACCGCAGCGGAGAGCGGTGATCGAAAGGGTCGACGGTCTTGGCTCCCCGGTGCAGGCTCCATTCGCTAAGTCCCCATTGGACACTTCGGCGATAGCCTGGGCTCCTGACGGTCAAAGCGTGCTGTTTGCAACAATGAAGCAACCGGAGGGTGAGCACCACTGTGGGGACGAAACCGATACCACGATCTGGCGGTTGAGCGTAGATGGCTCCGAGATTGAACCGGTAGCCGAGCTCCCCTCTACCGGCGGGGTATATTCGGTGCTCCCGTCGCCGCGCGGGGACCATATCCTGTTCCTCCACCCATGCGGCGAAGGCCTGAACGTCCTGACGGAAGGAGAGGTGCACACTCTGCCAACAGTGTGCTGCGTTCATAAAAGGCACTTTGCAGCCTCGTGGTCTCCGGACGGAACGCGGATTGCTGTTGTCGACCAACGCCAGGACAAGCAGCAAAGGATCCCCGCCCTGCAAGTCATGAATCCCGATGGGTCGCAGGTCACTACATTGATTTATCGAGAAACGGACGGATCTTTGACACCGGGGCTGGAGCAGTCAAAAATCATCAAGGAGAACCATGCAGAAACTAACTAACGCCGCAAGCCCAATCCTGGTTGCGGTCTTCCTGGTCGTGGCGCTTTTGGCCTGCACGACAACGGAAGCAATGCCGGCGCCGGCTGCGCAGCCAGCACCGGATTCGGACTTCTCAACGCTGGAGCCGCCGTTATCGGAATCTCCCCATCCTGCGATGACGGCCCCCGCCATCGCCAGCACCCCGAGGGACGTGGGCCACATCACTGTGCTCCAGCCCCGGATCGAAGGGGCCATGTCCGACTACGAAATACTCGATGTCGAGACCCTGATGGAAAGCGGCCTTCATGGCTTCGGGGCGTCACCTGCCCACATCGTGGTCCGGGGCGCGCCGTCATTTGGTTCGGTCCGGTGCGAGTGGCACGGTCTGGCGCGCACCGCCGCACAGAGAGAAAGCGCACTGCGGCTGGTGCTGGACCTCGATGACACGGACACCATCCCGAGCACGGAACAGGCGCGAACCACGCTCACATCCTACGTGGCGCTCCTGGCGCCGGAATTCCGCGACGCCATGCAAACCAACTTGGATCACATCATTGACGGCGGTCTGCTCGACGAGAGCCGTATCCTGGCCTGTTACGTTGATTACAAGGTGAGCGCATACCTGGTCGGCGCCGGCCCCACCACGCTTACGGTGGCATACGACAATCTCGCCAAGAGCCGGTCCTACGAACTGTACAAGAAGGCCCATGCCGCCGGCCGCTATGGCGATGCGACGCTGCAGACGCCTGAAACATACGCCGCCACGGATGCGCAGGTCCTCGACCATTTCACTACCGAATTGACCAAGGATATAGTCGGCAGGGAGAGCGTGTTGTTGCTGGTCCCGATGGGAGCCCATAGCAACATCGCCGTCGAGGTATGGCAAACCATCGCCCAGTGGGATGTCCAGACCAGGAACGGCATGCAACACGCGGTGCGCTACGGTGTCGATGAACACGAGCCCGGGCATTCCCAGATTCTGGCCAACCTGGAAAGTCGCATCAGCGTGGCGTCGAAAACCGACGCTCATGCCGGCAAGCGCATCACCGACGCTTCCGGTTTGAACAAATACTACCGTGACATCGGCGCGTATGACGACATCACTCCGGGCGACGGCCTCAACGCAACCTTCATCCCCGACCAGCCGCCGCCGGTGACTTGGGACTGCTCTAACGGCAAGGCGGTGCCGCCTGCGCTATCGAACCCCGGGCTGCTGAAGGATTGCGAGACCCTGTTGGGTCTGCGCGATACGCTCGCCGGGAACGTGGCCTTGAATTGGCACGACCAGGAGTATATCGGCCGGTGGCAGGGGGTTTACGTTTACGACCAGGTCTCGGAATACCGGGTACAGGAAATCGCACTGACCGGACTCGGCCTCAGCGGAACGGTTCCCCCGGAACTCGGCAACCTGGATGAACTCGGACGCCTTGAATTGCAGTCCAACAAGCTCACGGGTTCCGTACCCGCTGAGTTGGGCGATCTCAAGGACCTGGGTACCCTGGGATTGGGCAACAATGCGTTGACGGGCTCAATACCCGCGGAGTTGGGATCCCTGCCCAGGCTGTCATGGTTGAATCTGGGCAACAACGGCCTGACCGGGGAAATTCCCGTCACGCTGGTGAACCTCGGCAGGATGGAGAACCTGATTCTGCGGAACAACCAGCTGACCGGTGGGATCCCCGCCGGGTTGGAAAACTTGACCAATCTCGTACATCTGCGCCTGGACAGCAATCAGTTGACCGGAGCCATACCTTCCGAGTTGGGCAGCTCTCCACGCCTCCGGCGGATGGTGTTGAGCGGAAATCGTCTCACTGGACAAATCCCCTCGACCCTGGGCAACATCGCCACCCTGGACCAGCTGTGGCTGGACGGGAACCAGTTGAGCGGGGCTATCCCGAGTGAATTGGGACGATTGGCTAAGGTGACGGACCTGGCTTTGACGAACAACCAGCTTACCGGCACGATCCCGCCCGAATTGGGCAACATGTCTCTCCTGCGATACCTGGACCTGGCCGGTAATTCACTCACCGGGTCGATACCATCACAATTGGGCAACCTGGCCAATCTGGAGGGGCTTCGTTTGCAGGACAACGGTTTGACGGGCGCTCTCCCGGCCGAGTTGGAAAATCTTGCCAGGTTGACTGGGCTGTACGTCGGGAACAACAGCCTGACGGGGTGCATCCCGGCAAAGTTGCTGGCGGTGGCGGGAAACGACCTGTCCACTCTAGAGCTGCAGACCTGTCCCGCGCCATAGATGGGGCACGACCACTGCTTGGACATTCCGGAATTCGCCGTGTATAGTGCGCGGGCCCGCTTCAGGCGGAGTTCACCATCCGACCCCTATTGGCGGTCACAACACCAAAGGACGTAAACATGACCCTTCCCGGCAACATCCGAACCCATCACCTGGCGCCGCTGGCATTGGCCCTCTTTTGCGCGCTGGCTCTGGCTCTGGCCCTGGCCGGCGTGGCCTACGCCCAGGGGCAGACGCCCTGCGCTCCCACCAACCTGAGCGTTTCTTCTTCCGACACCGAGGCCACCATTACGTGGCATGCCCCGGAACCGGGAGAGGGAACGTGCGAGCCCACCGACTACGAGGTATATGTGGACCGGGTTTCCGACGGCGACCGCACTGCGGGAAGCGAGGTACTGTCTCCGTGGACCGCAACCGGACTGGAGCCGGGCACCGATTACCAGGTCCTGGTCTTCACCTACTCCGCCGACTGTGACGATTATTCGACAGAGCCTGCGGAGGCAACCTTCACGACCGACGGCGTCGATGCGGCGAACGCCGAGGAACCGGCAGAGAAGCACGCGCCCAAGCGGGTGCGCCGAATGCGGGCCGAAAGGGTCCAGGGAGAGGGCGAGTCCGATGACTCGGCAATCCTGACCTGGAACCCGCCCAGCACCAAGAACGGCAAGCACCACGCCGCCACCGACTACGCGGTCCTGGTCATCCGGGTGGCTGAGAACGGCGACAAGGCCGAGGTCTCGAACACCGACGAAATCACGGCAACGCAGTTCACGGTGGAGGGGCTGACCGAGGGCAACTACCGCTTCAAGGTGGCGGCCTACAGCGCAGACTGCAACTGCTGGGGCACGTGGCGGTCGGTGAAGTACGCGCACGAATAGGGGACGGTCGCACTCCCCCGCATCCATGACCCGGCTTGAGGCTATCCCTGGACCCCAAGCCGGGTCGATGATTCCGTGGTCCGCCCCGAGCTCCCCACCGCCGAGCTCCCACCGTGAGATCCCGAATAGGCAATCGCCTACTGGCACCGGGCGTAAGACATGATTGTTGAAACGACAATGCGAGTTGAGAGCATAGGGCCCGAGGAATCGCGGGTCCTGTGGGGAGATTTGGAACTCCACGTGATGAGGACGCCCACCGGACGGTTCCGGGTGTACCCGAACTTCCATCATCCCGAGTTCAGCAGGTCCTTCAGCGACTTCACGCGGGCCCTGGGCGAGGCGGTCCAGCACTGCATCGAGCGGGCGCGGACCGACGGCTCCTTATCAGCAGGGCCGCCGACGTGAGGACCTACTTCATTTTCGTGTTCCTGTTCTTTTGGTGGCCGCTGCTGCTGCTCNCCTTTGTGCCCGCCATGGTGACGGGCGTCGTCTGTGGCTGGCGCATGCGAGGCCTCGACTGGAAGAGGGGCGTGCTGGCGGGGTTGGTGGGCGGATTCGTCGGGCTGGGGTGCTCCATCGCCTGGTATGCGGTCGGAACCCCGGGCATGAACTTCACGTTCTGGCTCTACTGCAACCTGCTCCTGCCGGTTCCAAGCGTGGCCGGCGCCTGGATGATCTGCCGCCTCTGGTCGCGGACCAGGTTGCGACGGGGGCGGGGCGGCCTTGCTTGAAAATCGTCAAATCTCGAACGTTTCGGGCAAGGCCCTGGCGCCCTGCTTGCGCGCGCCGCTACCCGGCTGATAACCTTGGGCCAACAACATAACCGCGTGCGATGAACGGGCACAAATACGGTCTCGCTGGCAGTCACCAGCGAGACCGATATGGAGCGCACCTGAAGGTGCTATCCCCAATTGCCCGGACATTTTACGCAGTACCACAAAGCAGGTTCCGGGGCGGCAGCTATTATCCTGCAGTCGGCTGACGATTGCAAGCGCCTCCGCCGTGGAATGACGGCGGCGCTTGATGAACAAGAAAAATCGGCGGAAGCGGGTTCGGAATCGAACTCAGCCAGCTGTGCGTCAGCACATGTCGGACTCGATGAGAATGGGTATAGGCCTTGGCGTGATGTGTGCAGCTCTCATCCTTATCGTGCTCGCGCTGATGTAAATTTCCATGCGGTGACGGCAGAGGGCGATACCGGCAGGCGCCGTATCGCCGGATTGCTGACGGGACGGTGGTTTCGACAATCCCAGGATGAGCGGCAAAAGGCTGTAAGGTCGGTCGCGAGCGTTCGCCTGGCGCCGTCGCAATCCAGCAACCGCGAGTGATGTCGCTTGCTCCGGTCGTTGCCAGAATTGGGTGCTGATTGACAGGTTGCCCCTTCACGTTTCCAGGCAGGGGCGGTTCGAAGTACAAACCTTTCCACATTCCTGATTAGTGGTCGCGGAATCGCAACGCCGCCGTTTTCACGAGGCCGACTCCGTAAATGAGTCGGCCTCGTCGTTTCCGTTTTTCGTGAAATGCGGGCATCACCACGTCTTGACGTCCCTGTTATTATGCGTCGGGTTTTTTGAGGCGCGCCGTCACAGCACTCGGAAAAGCGCTCCGTTGCGGCAAATCCGGCGGCGCAATCAAAGACCTGTCAGACCATGCAAGAGGAGAGATTGAATTGCATTCATCGATGAAGAAACGACATAAAGCAACCGCAGCGCTGGTCGCAGTCATGGCGTTGGCGCTGGCGGCCACGTACTGGCTTCCGGGAACGGTTGGCGCGCAGACGGTGCCTCCGGACCCGCAGACCACTCCCCCGCCCTCACAGTCACCGGTCGTCACCTTCCGCGGCATCACCGAAGACAAGTGGAACGAGCTCAGCCCCAGGCCCGTTGGGCAATACCGGGGAGGGAACGCCGGCGACGATTACGGCGTGAGCGACCTGCGGCCCTTCGAGGGCGGGCTGGAGGTCGGATGGACGTTCGCGCCCGCCGACAACATCGTGGGCGTGAAGCTGGAACGCCAGATGAAAGTGGGCGACGATCATCCCCCCATGGGTTGGACCCTGCTGGAGACCTACACCGAGGACGCGCTGTACTATGATCAGACCGGCGCTCCCGGTTTCCAGTACCGGTACCGGATCACTCCCTACACTGCCATCCACACGGTCGGGACCATCCACGTGACGGATTTCACGGAGATGATTCCCAGAGATGGGTTCTTCGGCTACGCGCTCGCCGACACCACCCTGAAGGTGAGGGTCGTGCCCACTCCGGACTTCGAGACCACGGACGGCATATACAGCATCACCATGTTTGACAGCCGCACCGATAGCGACCCGTATGAGTACATTGGGCGCAAACCCAGCAGGGAATTGGAGGGGCTCGTTGCCGACAAGGTGTATCGCTTCAACGTGAAGATCGTCGAGCCGGGTGGAGCCGGTTACGAGACCGTGCAGGAGATTGGCGATTTCTACATCATGACCGGCTTGCCGCCGTTGCCCGAAGCTCCGTCGCCCATTGTTGGATTTGGCGTTGGCGGCAAGGGCATCAAACTGAACTGGTCGCGGGTGTTCAACCAGCACCGGAGCCAGTTCGCGTTCTTTGAAATCGCTCGCAGGGACGCCAAGAACTGGAACGCCCCGTTCGAAATGCTGGGCACCACGACGGGCCAGACTTTCCAGGAACAGCGGGTGACGGATTCGGACGTTGATCATTTCGAGTACGTGGTGAGCGGCGTCAGCTGGTTCCACCGGCACGGTCCCATACCGGAGCGCGGGCACGTATCGCCGGCGATTCCTCACCCCACCTGTGCCAACAAAGACACCGGTGACTCGTTGCCGGTCAAGTCTCTCGAACTGGCCCAGGGCCAGCCGAAAGCGCCGCGCAGCAACCGCTTTGCGTTCCAACCACAGCCGGTGGCGCTCGACCCGACGGCGGGAACTACGGGCGACAACGCCTGCGGCGGTTTCAGCCCGTCGGACCTGTCGGATTACTTTGTGCTCCGGGCCACGCTCTACCAGGAATCGCTGTCCGGCAAGTGTTCGGACCCGGACCAGAGCTGTGTGGTCGTCAACCGGAGTCCTGAGGACATGGACATGGACGACTTCGAGCCCGTCATCGGTTCGTTCCAGCCGGTGGGAGCCTCCGGTAGCGCGTCCATCTGGTACGACCGTGACCTTGAACCGGAGAAGGGGCTCTACCGGTTCGCCTACCACATGTGCAGCTACTCCGAGCCCCGGCTGTGCAGCGAGAACCCCTTCCGGAGCGACTGGCGGTTCCAGGGCGTGACGGACCTGCCGTTCAGTAGGTAACGAGGCTCAAACAGCAACGGAGCGCATTCCGCGACCGCGCCGGCCAGACTTGTCTGGCCGGCGCGAATGGGATTTGCGTCCCGAGGCGTTGTTGATATCTCATCTACCCCGGCAATTCCTGTTAAGATAGAATTGGGGCCGGTCTGGATTGAAAAACCACTGATGAGTAAAACTCGAGGAGGCGAGATGCAAACTACAATAGGATTTCGGCGATTGGTGGCGCCGGTTGGATTGATGGCGGCGGTCTTGACCGCGGCTGCTTTGCTTTGGTCAGCATCGTCGGTTGCCGCGAGCCCGCCGCACCAATTGGCCGCCGCTGCGGTCGAATCAATAGAGATCACGTCCAAGACGACGGACGGGGTTGGATTGACCATCCCCTACGGCGCGGGCATGAAGAAAACCTACCGGCGCCCGAGCTATTCCCGGTACGCCGCCGGCGACGTGGTGGAGTTCGCCGTCGAGTTCGACCAGGCCGTGTCGGTCACGGGGCAGCCCCAATTGAACGTCCTAGTGGGCTCCGCCACCAGGACTGCAACCTACGCCAGCACGGACGAAGCGACCGTGCTGTTTGAATACACGGTAGTGGACGGGGAGAGCGACCATGACGGCATTTCGGTCGCCGCCAATTCCCTGCGGCTGAACGGCGGGACCATCGCCGGCGCATCCGATACCGCGGCCGACCTGACGCACGTCGCGCTGCCGGCGCAGTCACGGCACAAGGTTGACGGGGTGGCGCCCCGGCTGCTGTCGGTCAAGCTCGTTTCCAGCACCAACACTGCGGACGATGTCCTCAGCATTGGAGAAGAGGTGTTCATCAAGCCGACGTTTTCTGAGTCTGTGCGGGCGTCCATCGCGGGACCGCCCAGCATAACGATCCAGATCGGAGAGGAACAGCGTCAGGCCAAATGGCACAGTGATTCCTTCGGCTTCTATTTCCGGTACTTCGTGCAGGAGGGTGACCTTGACCTGGACGGCATCAGCATTCCGGCCAACGCCATCAGGTTGAATGGCGGCACGATGCAGGACATGTCGGGCAACCACCTGGTGCTGGCCAACGCTGGGGTGCCGTCCAACTGGGAGCAGGCGGTTGACGGCGTGCGCCCGACGGTGCAGCAGTTCCGGATCGTGTCCGACCCGGGCGACGACCGGACCTATTCCCCGGGCGACGCCATCGTCATCAGGGTGGCGTTCAGCGAAGATATGCGTATCCCTGAGATCAGGACCACCACCGAAAAGGGCAGCCATCGGGTCGTTCCGGCGCTGGCCCTCAACGTTGGCGATCAGGTCCGGTGGGCTACCTTTCGGGATGAAAGCGAAAACCATGCGTTTTTCGTCTACCAGGTGCAGGATGGCGACCGTGACGAAAACGGCGTCTCCATCGGCGCCAACGCCATCTCGCTCACGCATCACGGCGTGAATGGCGTCGTCGCCATGATCCGGGACGCGGCCGGCACCAGCGGGTGGGGAGCGAACGACGCGGTGTTGACTCACGCGAGGGTACGCAACAACGCCTCTCATAAAGTTGGCGGGCAGAGTACCGGGGACTCGGACGACGGGCAGCAGCTCGAAAAGCCGGGAACGGTCTGGCCCATCAGCGTGGCTGTGGAGAACCAGATCGCAACCGTCTCGTGGGGCGCGCCGGATCACGGTGGCGCGGTGGAGCAGTACGTGGTCCGTCTGGGGAACGCCAACGGCAAGAATCGAACGGTCAAGAAAGTGGACGCGGACACGCTGTCCGTCACGTTCAACAAGAAGCAGAAGCGCGACAAAACCTACCGGGTCGAGATCTTTGCCAGGAACGCGGCCGGCAAGGGCGGGTCGGAGTACCTGTTTTTCCGGGTACCCGACTAGCGCCGGAAGCACGACCGGATTGTTTCGGCCCGCTCTCGTTCGGGGAGCGGGCCGAAACGTGTGGACCTGACCCGGCCCGGCCCGGCCAATTTGGACTGGTGGGTTGCGCGCTGCAATCTGTCGCCGTCGCCGGTGCGCCTGACGAAACCGGAACTCGAACGTATTGCGCGAATTACGATCTCGGCAGAGGAAAATTTTTGGAATTGCACCATCCGTTACCGCGGAAAAACACGGGACCGATTCGCTCGTGCTACCATTCCTGCCGACCCGTGCGACGCGTCGATATTGGTCCGAGCGTGAGCTCCGTTGCGGAGAGTTGAGGACGTGTCGCGGGGCAGAAATTTGCACCGAGGAGAGAAATGCAGATCACGAGAAAACACCATATATCGGCGGCGCTGGCGGTGCTGATCGCGCTGACTATAGCTGCCACCTACTGGCTGCCCGGAAACGTGAGCGCGCAGAGCGCGCCCGCAGACCCGCCGGACGGCCAGAACAACGACCCCGCCGCTGTGGTGACGTTCAACGGCATCGACAGGGCGAAATGGGACGAGCTCAGTCCCCGCGACACTGGCAACAAGCGCGTGCGCCGGTCCTCCAACAGCTACGGCGTGAGCGACCTGGTTCCCTTCGAGGGCGGCCTGGACATCGGCTGGACGTTCGACAGCAGCGTAAACGCTGTCGGCTACAAGCTGGAACGGCAGATCAAAGTTGACGACGACCACCCGGGCGCGGGCTGGACCCTGCTGAAAACCTACACGGAGGACACGCAGCACTACGACCGGACCGGCGCGCCGGGTTTCGAGTACCGTTACCGGATAACGGCGTACACCGCCATCCAGACGGTCGGGTCGGTCCACGTCACCGAGTTCACCAAGATGATCCCGCGCGATGGGTTCTACGGCTACGCCACCTCTGATACCGAGATGGCATTGTGGGTCGTGCCCACTCCGGATTTTGAGACGTCCGACGGCATCTATCGCATCACCATGTTTGACGGCCGTGACGACGTCGATGGTACGGAGGTCCATTTCGGGCGCGATACTGACGCGACCGTGGATGATGTCACGGCCCGCACGGTGTACCGTTTCAACGTGAACATCCTCGAGCCCGGTGGCGCCGGGTACGAGGTGGTGCAGGACCTTGGCGACTTTTACGTCATGGCCGGCCTGCCTCCGTTGCCGGACGCGCCGGCATCCGTCTCCGGCATGGGCAAGGGCGGTAAGGGCATCAAGATCAACTGGACAGCGCCGGCCAACGTCCACCGGAGCCAGTTCACGTTTTACGAAATTGGTCGCCGGGATGGCAAGAACTGGGAGTCCAAGTGGGAGATTCTCGGCACCACCACGTCGGGCGACTTCACGGAGCAGAGGGTGAAGGACCCGGCCATCGCGCACTTCGAGTACGGCGTACGCGGCGTCAGCTGGACCGGGCTGGTCGGTGCGTTCCAGGACCGGGGGCATGTGTCGCCCGTAGTGCCGTGGCCCACCTGCATCGACAGGCACACCCGCGAACGAATAGGCATTCGGCAGATCAAACTGGTATTCGACTACGAGAGCAATGCGAAGCGGGGGCCCAGCAACCGGTACGCGTTCAATCCGGAGCCGAACGGGTCAAACCCGGCGAATGACCCCAGGCACCACCAGGATTGCACCGGGTACCGCATGGAGGAAATGGCCGACTACTACGTGCTCCGGGCCACCATATACCAGAAATCCCTGTCCGAGACATGTCCGGACCCGGAGAAGACTTGCGACGTCATTGACCGGCGCAATCAGATCATCCCGCGCTCTGAGTACGAGCGCGTTCCTGGAGATTTCCTGCTGTACACTGGACAGCTCAATACCATGATCTGGTTCGACCGCCACCCGGAACCGGTGAAGGGCCGCTATCAGTTTTCGTACCACATGTGCAGTTACTCAACGCCCTCGCTGTGCAGCATTGACGCAAAATCGGGACCCGAGCGTGACGAGGAGGGTCAATAGCGTCCCGTTCCGCAAGTAGCGCAACCTGAACAGAAACGGAGCGAGCTCGAATCCTGGAGCCGGTCGGACATGTCCGACCGGCTCCAACCTTTTGCCCGGGTGTCGGGCAAAACCGGCTAAACCGGTTGTTGCCGGCCGTTTCGCGCACGCGCGCATCGTGCTACCATGCCGTCCCTTTGCGATAGCAGGGGGCTTTTGATGGCCCCGCCGTGTGTGGCCCGGCGGGGCCTGAACAATTTCCGAGCCCTGGACCATTTCCGCCCAAACCCGATGCGCCAGCTCTGGCAAGCCCTGCGCCGGGGTCTCTACAATGAACAGCGCTTCCACTGCTCACCATTCTCCCGGGCAGTCGGGAGCCGCTGGTCAGGCGAAAGCCGAAACCGGCAACGGGCCGAGGCGCTCAGTCCCAGCGCTTCGGCCCGCCGTGCATGTCCACAGCGCCCTGGCGCCCGGTCGGTTGCGAACTGCCGGCCCGGATGGTATCGTGACGGTAATCTAAAACGCGGCAGGTCCCTGAAAAGCGAAAGCGCGGCGCTAACAACACCACGCTCTCGTCGGAATGGGGGATACCCCAGCTAACACCCGGGAGGGTGTTGGCATGGTATTCCCCGGATTGTCCTATGTCAAGCCCCCGGCGAGGAATTTTCGCCGGGGGCTTTGCTGTTCCGTCGGGAGGATGACATGGAGACTATCCACGATGTGGTGACTGGTGTGATGGCCGGGGGCGTGCTGGTCGGTATAGGCGCCGGATGGCGCCGGGTCCGCCGGATGTCGACCTACCACCAGGTGGCCACCATGGGGCTGGCGCTGACGATCGCGGTACCGCCCCTGATGGCCCTGGCGTTACAGGCGCTGTAGCGCCAGGGCCGCGCCAAGCCTTGCTCAGAAGTCGGCAGTCACGCCCTCCCGGTTGGGCTCGACCTCCATCCGGTCCAGGCAATCCAGGGCGCCGACGTCGCAGAAGCGGCATTCCGAGCTGCTGGGCACCCGGCTGGGCGGCGTGTCCGAGCCCAGCCGTCGAATCAGGGCCCCGAGGTCCTGAACGAACTGGCCGGACACTGCTTCCTCGGGTATCTGCACCGTGTGGTCGGGGTACACGACCTCGCCGCTCACCCGTACGTCCCGGTACTGGGGATACACGAACGGCAGGGCGTACTGGTAGATCATGACCTGCACGCGGTGCCAGGCCTGCTCCCGGCCCGACTTCACGTCAATGATGATGGCGTCCCGGTCGTCGAGCACCACGAGGTCGGGACGGCCCGCCAGCGTGGCGGTCTTGCCGCAGAGCTTGAAATCGTTCTGTCCCTCGACGTACACGAAGCTGCGGCTGTTGGCCCGTTTCTCCTTCTGTTCGTTGAGCAGCGCCGTATGGCGCATCAGCCAGTCGGCCTGGTCGAAGTCGGAGGGCTGGCGGGTCCGGTTCTTGTAGTGGGCCTTGAACCACACGCTCCACTCGCAGGAGTTCTCGCCGGTCAGCAGTTTGGGCAGCCAGGTGGTCCAGATGTAGGGTTGTTCTCGTCGTTGCAGCATGTTGTGTCTCCTTTGTCGTGACGGCCATCGTCAACTCGCTCGAGTTGACGAGCGGGCCGTAAGATCGTGTTACGGCCCGCCGTCGTTAAAAGGACGGTAGGCGTGGTGTCGTCGGGGCCGGGTTTTGGACGTTCCCAATCTGCGCAAACTCGGGTTTCAGGCCGAGCTCATAGATGGAGCGGATCAGAACGTACAAATTGTTGGCCAGCAGTTTGCAAAGAACGTTGTTGGCCTGGCTGGTCGGCGTTTTGCCTCTCACGCTGGCCCTGTACTTGTCCTTGATGTTCGCGAACGTCGATTCGACCTGGGACCTCTGGTGGTAGTGCTCGGCGAACAGGTCCTGATTGAGCAGGAATACCGCGAGGTGCCGGTCCCACAGTGAATTGTCGTAGTGAAACTTCGAATTTTTGCGGAACGGTATCCAGGCGTCAATGCCCAGCGTGTACAGCCATTCCAGCGTGGGCTCGCTGAGATAGGCCGCGTCTGCCGTCAATTCGTCGACCGTAAATTGCGCTCCCCTCGTCTCGTTGAGCAATGTGGGCAACTGTGTGATGTCGCCCACCGGCTGCACCGACGCGGTGGCCGCAGTGATGATGTGGGTCCTCACCCCGACGAGGATGTGGGTTTTGACGTAGGTGGCGCCCGTATTGCCGCGGCCGTGCTTCTCCTCTTGCCACCGACCGTACGAGGTCGTGCTGAAGCCGGAGCTGTCCGGAGCAAACGTTCGCTCGATGCTCTGGAGGGGCCGGGCCGACTCGGTTATGAGGGAGCGCAGCAGGTCGGTGGTCTCCGGCTGATTCAGAAAGCGAGTGCCGATGTTGTGTGAGAAGGGCTGGGAGATGAACCCTTCCTTCGCGAGTTCAATGACGGCAGATTTGAAACGGCGGGAGGACAGACCGGTATACTCGCGGAATATCTCCGCGAATACCATGTCCCTGACCGAGACTGGTCGGCGACCCTTCCCGTGGTGGGTTGGTTCCGGCACCAGCGCGCAGAGAGCATGGAGAAGCTGCTGAAGTTCCGGTTTCTCGTTGTTCTGCGCGAGGTTATAGCCCTCCCAGTCGCGCCGTCGCTTCTTCCGGGCGCCCTTGGCCGGGGGTGCCGCGTTCTTGCGGTCCTGCTGCGCCTGGGGCGGATGGTGGACGGCATCCGGAACAACGGGCCCGAACGTGAAGGGAGACGCATTCTTGGCCTTGCCGTCTCGCTCCAGCACTGCTTGCAGCGCGACAACATGTTTGCATACCCGCATCGGGTCCGGGCAGTTGCAATGGGGACCGTTCTCATCGACCGTGAGCTGGTAGTACACGCCGCTGCGCGACTGGGACTGGATTGACCAGCCGGTGGATGTTTTGACGATCGGTGTGGAAGCCGCGATGCGCTCGCCGCGGAGGAGTCGGCCTCCGTCGACCTTGCCATTCCCGGCCACATGGGTGGAAATCAACTCGGCATTGCTCATTTTCTCATCTCCTGCAACGCGTTCCCAACTCGTGCGGCCCGGGGCACGGTCCTGAGCTTCCGGCGGTTGCGCGGTTGGCGTCAGACCGTTCGGCCCGTCGGCACGATTGGGTGGTGGTCCGGAGAGTTGGCGCGAACAGTGCCCGCCCGCCGCATCGGACGGCGATGGGCTCTGCCGGTTGATTGCAGACTGTGAGTAGTCTAAACTGCTGTAGGGCCACTGGGGACACGAACTCTCCGGTGGACTAAGCGTCGCCGAGCGTTCGCACCGCTCGGCTGCGCTGTTGTTAGAACTACTGTACCATTCGTCGTGTAAAACGGCAACGACGACGTCGCTAATGCCCCTCGGTCTCGCTGTCGTCCACATCCTGGTCGCGCAGACATCGGTAAACCCCCTGAGAAATCAGTTCCCAGTCGTGGGGATTTTCCCGTACCCACCGGTTGATGTCGGACCGCACCGTGTCGCGCGTGGCGCCGGCGGGCCACCACTGCTGTATGACGTACGTCGCCACGTCCACGTCCAGCCGGCCTCCGGTCGCGACGGCAATCCGGTGCAGCCGGTCGCCCATGTTTCGGCATCCGTCCAGGTTCACCCGGGGAACGGCGCCTCCGGCCCAGTCGGCGGGTGGAGCCGGGGGCGCGCCCAGACTCCGCTCCATGGCGTCGGACATGTCCTCCCACACGCTGGAGATGGCCAACCGCAGGGACCGGCATCTGGCTTCCATCCGTTTGTAGATGGACCAGGTGGCGTCGCGCTTCTGTTCCATGTCTGCGAGCGTGCGCTGCATGGCGCCGATGGTCGAGTTGGACCGTTGTATCTCCTGGTGGACAGTCATGGCATCCTCAATTTATGACGTGCGTCGTTCGGTCCGAAGCGAGTCGCTCACTCGACGTGAACGAACGTGCCCGGCTCGACGTGCTCCCATTTTTCGCTCTTCGACATCGCCCTGGAGATGGTCGCGCACAGCGAGCTGTGCTTGGCATCGCTGAGACCCCGCGTCTTGATCTCACGGGCCACGTCGGCGACGTGGACGCGCCCCGCCGTCAGTAGTGCCAGACTGCGGGCTACGTCCAGGTACATGGGGGTCATGCGACTGCTGCGTACTCTTGGATAGATTCGACCCACGTCGTGGACCGACAGCAGCGGTCCGCCGTCAAGGCCTGCCTCAAGGTCCTCGATATCTCGAACCACCGTGTCGGCCGGCTGGTCCAAGACGCGCAGGGCATCCCGCAGAATGCGCTTCTGCTCCCTGACGGCCTCGAGCCGGTTCAGCAGCCGCTTTTCGACCTGTTCGTATTCGTCGATTTTTTCATGAATCGCGCAGGCCATGGCTTCCTCTTCGCTATGTGGCGACGCCTCTTGCATAAAACTCTGGTCTTGGTATAATGACAACACGAAGGCGCAGGAGTTTCGTCCTGCGGTTTTGTTGGGGAGAAACCATCCAATCGGACAGCGCACTCCCCTCTCTCTTTTAGCGGCGGTCTGCCTGTCAAAACATGACCGCCGCTTTTATTATGACGGCGCGTCGACGCCCTGTCAAACGCGGCGGCACACTCAAAACCCACGGTTTCGCAACATCGGTCATACAGTGCGACTCCGAGTCGTGTTTCGGCCGCCCCGTCAGCCGAACGGTCGAAAATCCATCAAAACCGCTGGGGCTGGCGCTTGCCATAGCGCCAGCCCCCGTGAATGCCCGGCGTCCCGGGGCAGCCGCTACGTGGCGGATAGCACCCAGGCCACCACGCCCACCAGAACTGCCCACGTGAGGCCCATCAGGCTGACGCTGCAACCGAAACCGGTCGCATACCGGTCCTGGCGGGACAGGTCGCCGCGGTCCATCTTCCGCCAGAACCGGTACGCCAGCCAGCCCAGTCCCGCAATCGTCAATGCCGCCACCGGCGCCGCAATGAAGATGCTCAACATGGTTCACCAATCTCCTGTTCCCGGATTGAGGTCCGGCTGATAAAATCGGCCAACCAGGTCAACGAAACAGCCTGGCGGTCGCACGCCGGGTTTGGTCATCGGCCACCTGCGGGGTCGGCCCTCCCTTAATCGGAGGTCCCTCAGCCAGTCTGTCCGCCGTCCGGCGCGTCCTCCCTGAGGATCACGTGCTGTGCGAGGTTCATGCCCCTGCGCACTTCGGTGGCGTAGTTGGCGGGCAGGCCGGCCTGCTCAACGAATCGGGCACTGAGGCGCCCTTCGAGCTCGGCAGAGTATCTGATTCCGAACAGCAGACAGGCCGTGACCTTGGTTTTGCGCTCAGCGCCGTGATAGGTCCGGCTCAGCATGGCGACAAGCTCTGCCCTGGTTAAATCCATGGCCGGATTATATTGACGCCCAATTGGGCCGGCAAGGCGGCGCTCGCTCCAGCCAATTGCGAAACTGCTTGGTCACTGTGGCCATTCGGGCCGGCGACCTCACAAAGGACGAACAGCATGATGGAATCCGCTTTCAGAAATCATCTTCGCAGCCAGCTTAGGTGGGATGGCCGGCGCCGGTTCCAGGAAAGTACAATCCAAAATCGGATCAGCAACTGCAAAAACGTCGAGCGGCACGAAGGTGACCTGGACCATCATTTCGACGTCGACCGGTGCCACAACCTGCTCCACCGGCTGACCTACTCCGCTGCGGACCTGGACATGAAAAGAGAGCCCAACCATAACGTCCCCATCGATGGCGACATCAGAAACGGTTCCGCAACTCTGAAATCGGCTGTAAAACTCTACGCTGAATTTCGGCAACGCCGATTTCCAAAAGCCCTCCTCAATGACCAGATGCCCGATACGCTGGTGCGGAATTGCTCGACAGGACCACCAGTGACACCGGGCGCCTGGTAACTTATTTACGCGGCGGTTTGGCGTATTGGCAGAGCCGTCGCGATTGCATGGTACAGGGCAACCTGTTACCGTCCGATCACTGCGTCCGGGTTCTGCGTCATTCTGCGCTCCCAACATACGTGCTCAAGCAGCGGCGTTTGTACCGCCTCTGCGGTGCTTGTGCCGGGTCCGACGACCGTAGCAAAACGTTACCCGCGGTCTCAGGGAGGTTTCAAGTGCGTTTGTGGGTACCGATTGTTATCGCGATATTGGCGGTCGCAACCTGCCAAGACAGTTCCGTGAGCGCACTGGAATGGAGAGAAAGAGTGCATCGTGAGGATACATTCGGTTTCCCTCATCCGTCAGTATGCTACAGTTTGAGCCATGACGCTCCAGTAGCTGGCGATAATCAAGAGTTGTACATACAGCAAGTAAACACCTGGGTTGCCAGTCATGGCTTTAGTAGTTTGCATGGGGCTTATTGTATGACATTGATTACCGTAGCGTTTGCTGAATGGTCCGGTGATGTCGATAAATTTGCTTTTCATTGCGGAAATGCTGTCAAGGCAGTAGAGAAGTATGGTTCTGATGAGGACATGCATGGATATTTTACTGCCATGACGCTTGGACCGCTTGACCATTGCGTTGCCGCAAAATATTTTGATTAGCAAAAATGCGTTGACCGGCCGGGAGCGCTACGGGAGAACGGGGGCCAACCGCAACCGCACCGTGGGCGATTCTCCACTCGGGAATCGGTTGGTCCCGTCAGCGCTTCACGGGCGGCGCACCAGGAACCGGCTGCGACGGCAGATGGCGCACAGGGCCCAGGTTATGGCCGCGGTGGGTACGGGAACCAGCAGGTAGGGGACCAGGGACTTCTGTGATGGTTCCAGCGAGACCGTGGCGAAGTACCAAATCGCCATGAGCATCACGCCGGAAGTGCCGCCCAAGAAGCTGACCAGTAACCAGGCCAAAACGGTTAGGCGTTTCCAGAAGAAGCAGATAGCGGCGGTCAGGATCGCTGGCCCGAACGTCAACGGCAGGATGACGGTCCAGCCGGCGAACAGCAGCAGAAAGGCCGGAGCCAGCACTGGAATGGAGTCTTCGCCCAGCATGGATTCCTCTCGATATTCCAGATGGTTGAGGCGAACCGAGGCTCGATTGGGTGACGACATTCGTTGCCGTGACGCGGACCGTTGATGCTGCCATCAACGCATCCCCCCGCCTCTGCGTCCATTATAGGGCCCAGAGCCCCGTACGCCAGAGCTCCGTTCAGACCAGAACGGCCGGTTCGCCTCGCTGTGGGACATGACGGGTGGATGCCTGGACCTCCCTAACTCCAAACTATTTTGATTTGGAGCCGCAGCGCCGGCTCGCATCACGTCCGGGCGGACTTCTTCTCATGCGGCAAGCAGCTGAAGGGGGCAGGGTTCTTTGACCCTGCCCCTGATGATCTGATCGACGGCGTTCCTGTTGCGAATATATGCGCAATGTTGATAAATCAAATCTTATATGCCTATATTGTACCCAGCCCGATGCAAAGAAGGTGTTCTGAAGCCAACCAGTCCATAGCACGCGGTAGGAGGGATCTTCAAGGTCACCTGCCGAGGCGACAGCCTGCCACCTTGGCCGGCAAAGTTGAGGTGCGAGCTGGAGCATGAATACCTCGGGTATGAGTAAGGGCAACCAGAGGGTCCCATGGAAATCCTGTTATTGTTCGGCGTTTCCGCGTTCTGCCTTGGCCTGGGGGCTGCATTGGGCATTGGCGTCTGTCGCCTGATATGGAAATGCCGGCGTCGGATCCGGTGACACACCCAAACGGGCGGGATTTGCCTGCCCGTTCTTACGAGGGCCCGAGCTGATGCTCGGGATCCAATTTACAGACGATGGTGTATCAAACCCCAAACCTGTGTTGAGCATTTCCGATGAACGCAACGACCCAACCCGCCGGCGCCATATGGCCCGCCGCTCCGACACTTTTCGTCGAGGCTTTCGGACATCTCCGGACTCCGTTCGATACCAGCAGACTGATTGACGCCGAAGATGAAGACCTGTACAGCGTTTTCCGCACACGCTCCGAGCTGATGAGCTGGTACGGCGCGGACCGGACGACCCGGCGCCCCCTGGCCTGGGGTATGCACGAGGCGGAGATCACGGCCAACGCGGACAACTCGGGGCCCGACGCGACGCGCGTCGCCTATGTTCAGGTTGGAATGGCGTCGTCCCATCCCGCCGATGTCGCGCTCCGGCTGCCCGCGCTCATCCAGTGCTTCCACGACGCTGTGGACCGATTTGGCGATATCGAGCTCTCGGCCATCCAGGTAACGGTGGATTCGATTGCCCCCAGCCCCTCCAGTTGCTTGAGCGATCTGATCAGCCCCACAAACTGGTTCAACACCGTCACCAAGGGCCAGATTGATGCGATCATCACCTTCGACCAGGGATCCCTCGGGGATGCCGAAACCCGGCGCTTCGCCAGACTGCAAAGGGGAGTGAACGCACCATTCGCTTTCGGGCCACTGGCCAAGGCTCCCGCTGAGCATTGTATCGCCGAGTCCGACGAGATGTTCAATTCCTTTAGGGATTCCCTCCAACCCGCCGACGTAGGGCTACCGGTTACCCTGTCCGAATGGACACCCAGTGCCATCGGCTGGGTTCTGGCCGTCGTCGTCGATTGCATTTGCACCCACGCAGTGGACAGCCAAGAAATCATCATCCGGATTACGCGCATCGACTGACCTCGAACATTGGCGCCGCGGCTGCAATCGCCGCTGACCGGGGTCGTCCCTCCGACTGCGGTGGCAGCTCCGCTAGGGCTCCGGCGCGCCGTCTCCCATTAGGGAAAACACATCCCCCGTGACCAAACTATAGGTGGTAAAGCCGATCGCAAGAAGGACCGCCAACGCAAGGACTCCAAACGTGACCTGCTCGGTTGTCGAGCGTCGCGCCGATGTCCCGCCAGAGCGGACCTTGTCCCGTTGTTCTTTGACCAGCAGAGCGCATATCCACAAAAACCCCACCACCATGACGACTACCAACCAGAGCACGCTCAGGAAAATCAGGACGGCCCCGCAGCCCAAACCAGCGCTGGACGTTGATATTTTGTTCATGCGAGACCCTCCGGGGGGACCTGATTGAGCGCGTAATCGTCGGTACGGGGTTTATCCGCGCAGCGACCAGTCGCCGCATGCGCGAGTGGTTCATTGGCGCGGGACGGTCCACGGCGTTTCACAGTGGGTCACTGGGCGTCCCAATCGGTGGAAGTCGGGAGCGTGGGGTATGACTGAGGCGGTGGTGCCAATCTGTGTTCGTGTTCTTCAATCGCCAACGCATAAGAGGCTGCCATCCAGCAAAAGACACCAAAGATGATGACCCAGGGAAGAACCCAGACCGTGATGACCGTGATGGTATGCTTCCGCATCATTCAGCTCCTTACCGCGCCCTGGAGGATTAGACCATGTTTTCCGCGTTGATGAGCAGCACCCTCAGTCCCGATTTCACTGACTACCTTGGGCTACTTATCATGTTTGCAGTGCTGAGCCCACTCTGCCTTCTGCTGGGCCTGCTGCTGGGCCTGATTGTTGGTTGGGTATGCCATCACTTCATGGATGTGCCGCTGGGCCGGGCCATGGGGGCGGGAACTCTATCGGGTGCGGCATACGGTTTGTTTGCGTTCATGTTTCTGGTCAGTTTGGATGAAATCTCGTTCACAACTTTCTTCGTGGGCATTCCGGTGGTCAGCATCCTGGCCGCGGGATTCGCCTGCTGGATGCTGGACCGGGACGACGAATACACGAGCAACACAGAAGTGGCGGCGACTGGCGGTCATTAGCCCGGCGTTCCGCCCTGCATGGCCGGTCAGATTGTCGTCGTCATCCTACCACCCAAGCAGCCGGTGTCGGGCCAGAGACCCAACCGGGTCAAGAAGCCGGTGATCCGGCAGCTTCGGAACCGGACGGAACTCAACGATGTGAGCGGCGTTGCGCTGGCCCGGATACAAGATACAATGCCGGCAACAGCCACGGCGGTGTACGCGAGAATAAAAACCGGTCGGGACGGACCACCGCAGCGCATGGATTTTGCATGACGTTAGCGCCGCTATTCTCATCGGTGGGCGAGGGTTTTTTCGGCAGTGATATTCATTACACCCTGGTCCTGTTCTACCTGCTCTACGTGTGGCTCCCCATAGCGCCCGCGGCAGTAACCGGGGCCATCGGCGGCGTCGCCATCAGGCGCGTGGACTCGATACTGGCCGCCGCATTGGGCTTTGGCATCGGCTTTGCGGCCATGTGCGGCAACCTCGTCCTGTTCGCCGGAATATTGCGCGTTGACTCTTTTGTTCGCAACCCCGCCCCCTATGCGCCGGCAACGGCCGTCGAGATCGCGGCGCAGGCCGGTGGCGCCGCCGTGGGCGTGATCGTCACGCTGGCCATCCTGTGGGTCTGGCGCGCCGCCGAGAGGGACTCGTGATGAGAGGTTGCCTGCTGTCGGTGGTCTGGTCCTGCCTGGCGATACTGGTGCTCGGCACGGGAAGTTGCGCCCTGTGCACGGCATTGCTTCTTCCCCTTTCGGCCAAGATGATGGGTTGCACGGACTGCCCCGTGCTTGAGGTGGGCGACCCGGATGCTGCGTGGGACCGTCTGGAGCCGGACACCGATTATGTCCTGGTGGGATGCCAAAACGGCGAGTTTCACGAGGCGGATGGACACCAGTGGTTCGTCATCGGCAACGCCCGGCAGCACGAAGCCGGCGGCCCTCAGGCGGTTGCGGTGCGGGAGGGCGAGAGCCGTCGAAATTGCGGTGCGGGAGGTCCGTGTTCGGTGCGGATTTGGAGAAATGAATGCTTCCGGATGCTGGTCAGCTACCAGCCGGAGCATCGCGACCCCTCGGGCGCGGAGTGGCTATCGTTCGCCGTCCATGACTCAACCAACGACTTCGACGATTGAGCCCCGCCATCGCTCCTGTCGCGATCGACGGCGTTCAGACACGTCGCTCCGAATGGACATGGCTATCCTCTGAAAAACGGCTGGGGACGGACCTGCTCTTTGCGCGGGTTTTCGATCCATTATAGACGTCGAGTTCCGTTCAGAAAGGCCGGAGCGCCTCGCAGTGGGACGTGACCAGGCGGATTCCGTCGACGTCCCATTTTGCCACCGCCACGGTCGGCTGGCCCGGCTCGCTGATGGTGGCCGTCATGACGACCCTCTTTTGCGACTTGTTGAACGGGACCGAGTACAGGCCGCGTACCGCCGGCCGCAGCTCGCCCATGGCGCCCGGATTGATCTGAGTGCGGTCGGAGAGCACAATCCACTCTCCCTCAATATCGGCCAGCGACGGCGGCCCGTACTTCGTCTCCTTTTCGGGGTCGATGAATTCCTGGTAGAACGCCAGCAGGATGCGGACACTGCGGTGCGTCCGGTCGCGCAGCTGAGCCACCAGCGTGTCGGGGGCCGGATCGCTCTCGAACTCCTGTGCCCCCTGGCCGATAAACCACCGCTTCTCCACCCGCTCCCAGATCTCGTCAAAATCATCCTGTTCTCGGGACGTCAACTGCAGGCCGTCCACAAACTCCAGCAGCCCGGCGGCGTATTCCAGCAGAGCATAGTGGGGGACGTCGCGGTATTGGCTGAACGGATCTCGTGAGGAGCTGGGACGGTCTGACGCCTGGGCCGTGACGGGACCCTGCCAGTCGATGTACATGGTGCGGCCGCCGCGGGTGTCGCACTGGTAGGTGAGGGTCGGCGGCTGCGTTCCGGTCTGGTGCAGCGCCTCGTTCCAGAACCGGTGGACCTCACGGTCTCCATAGTGTTGCTGCTCATCCAGCATCCAGCTGCCAAACCGCGTGGTGGCGGGCGGCACGGGCGTCGGCGTAGGAGCCGCGGCCGGAGTTGCGGCCGGCGTGGGCGTTTCGGCAGCAGTATCGGCCGGCGTGGCGGTGGGGGTGATTGACGGGACCGGCGTTGCCGTAGCGGCGGACCGGGTAACGGGCGCCTGGCGCGTGACCTCCACCGTCTGCGGGACCGCCACTTCGCGCGTGACCTCGACGGTCTGCGGAACCACGACCGTGACGGGCACCTGCTGCGTCGCCATCACCTGGCGCGTGACCTCGACGTTCCTGACCGTTTCGACCGTGACGGGCACTTCACGCGTGACCTCAACCTCAATGGTTTCGGGCTCGACGGTCTCGGGTTGGCCGGTGCATCCGGCGACAACTGGCAACAGCAGCAGACTGATGGCGAGGATTGTGCCCATCGGTCGGGCAATGACTGGATTGCGAAAGTGTGACATGATACAAATTCCCGGGATTCTGGAAACGCTTCATGCTTGGACAACGGGAATCGCAGCATAAAGCGGTTGATTACGGGGAGGTACCGCCCAAGACTGCAGTACAAATGCACGAATTGCACTCTGTTACAATTCGTCCGTTTGACCCCACGGCAACCGCTAAATAGAATATTTGACGGCCTGCTTGGCCGAAGGGCTTCTCCGTCTCGGCGGAGGCTGCCCAAAAGTCGCGCCCGCTTCTTGCTCAAGCGGGCGTGACATGGTTGTCGGCCTATTTCGGACTGGCCCGAGCAGGGTTCATGGCAAACCCCGCGTTCGGTAACAGGTAGAGGAAGGACCCGCGGCAGCAATTCGTCCAGCGAAGCAGCGTCCGGGTCACGTCCGGTGGCGTCGCGTACTTGGGGGCGCCCGATGTGGCAGTGTTGAGATCAGCGGGCGCAGGCATGCTGAGACGCCCCTGGCGCGGACTGTCGTTATCTGCTTCAATCACCGTGGCACCTCCCTTGCAGTACGCAGGTTAGGTCGCTTGCCACAACGCCTATAGGCCCGGTTGAACTCCGCAAGGAAGGCATGGAAACCTTCTGCGTTGTCGGTTCAACCGAGTGTGCCCCGAGGGGACACAAGGCAACCATAAAGACGTTGTGGCGTCGCTCACGTTATCACAGGCGTTCCCGGGGTGCAATGCCGACCGCGCGGTACATTTTCTCTCCGTCCTTTATACATGGCAGGGCGCAATGGCCAAAGAGCGCTGCTGGAGAAATCTGAGACCGTTTGGCGGCGCGCGCGCGACATTGCGTCGCGGTATGGCGTGTGATACCGTCAGCCATGCCACAGTAATTGCTTATGCCACACGCTCGAAGAGCGTACCCACACTGGCTGCCCATTTAAGGACGGCAGGGAAGTTTTGCCTTCTCTGCGGCACAGTGTGGGGCGTCGTTACTGTGGCAAGTACCTGACCGTTCCGGTCGCAGGGGAGGTTCCACAATGCCTGATCGACTGAATTCGCGCTTCTGAGGCCGCATCTTTCGCTCGAACCCGCACTGCCTCCTTCGCTGCGACGTACGTCGTGTGGAGCAGGATGCCACTGCCGCCCTCCTGACGGAGTTGGCGGCCCCGGTCGTCCCGACCCATCTCTCAACCCATCGCCTGGTCAAGGAGTCCTGATGAACCCCGCTCGGGCCTCTCCCGCGTAGTCTTGAAAAGTCGTCGCGCCCGCTTGAGCAAGAAGCGAGCGCGACTTTTGGGCAACCTCCGCCGGGACGGAGGAGCCCTTCGGCCAGCAGGCCGCCGGGTATTTTATTCAGCGGTTGCCGTGGGGTCAACGGGATGAAGTGCGAACAGCGTCGCAATTCACCCTCCGTTCTACCGTCCCTGGTGGAGCATCCCCGGAGGCAACCGCTTCATGCTGCCATCTTCATGCTCCAGGCATGAGGTCGTGTCTCCGCCCCCCACTGGAGAACCCCTCATGCCGCTCACGACGGAGCTCAAGTTATCGAGACCCCCGGCAGGACGGAGCCGCCTGCCAGTTCTGGCCACGGCCCTGTCATTTTTGTTGCTGGGCGCCGGATCTTTGGGCTGTATCCCAAATCCGGCAGCTGGCGAGCAAACGCGGTCGTCATGGGGCGCCTGCGCAACCAGGACAGACCAACTGCCCGTTCCCGTCGTGAGGGCCGGGACTACCGACCGGCTGGTGTTTCTGGGCGTCTCCGTTTCCGACACCGGCAGCCAGCAGGCCGACGCGATCCTGCTGTATCGCTATACGGCGGACCGCGACATCGACCCCATCGCTGAAATCCCGCTGTCGGACGGTGCCGGTTCCCAGTCCTTCTATATCGTGCCGGACCCGGACGTCCACGAAGGGTTCGATGCCAGAACCATCAGGCGCAACGCCGTCGGCCAGACGGTCTGTTCCTTTGACGTCGGGCCGACCGATACCTTCTTCGATTATCGGATTGATTAGCCCGTGCCTCTTGGCGTCACGACGACGGACCAGACCAGGATGCAGAGGATGGAATCATGTTGAACCGCTACATGCCCGCCGTTGGCCTGGCTTTGAGCGCCCTGTTGGTCATGAGCTGTAGCCTCGCCACCGCGACCTCCGCTCCGGACCGTCGTTCCACTGATGCCTGCGCGGTCTACTTCATTGAAGATGTTTACCAAACGGCGGTTGGCGATTCCCTGCGCGTTGACTGGAGGCACCGAGGACCGGTGTACGCGGACCGAGGGAGGCTCAGGATCGAACGTTCACGCCGAGACCTGATCGTGCCCATGGCTGAGCAGCACTACACCCTTCCGAGCGACCACCATGCTGGCCCGGGCCAGTACGCCATCACCATCACGTACATCTGTGGGCCCGAGCCGTTGCAGCAGGCTCCCGCGGTTTACGACACCGCGACCGTGACCGTGCGTTGATGCGAGAGCATTCCAGGCGCACCACAACTTTAATGGCCAATCACGCTACTGACAGGAGGATCCCATGATCCACGCCCGAGCCAGCCCAACGTCTTGCTGAAATGATGTAGCCCCCGCTTGAGTAAGAAGCGGAGGCTACGTTTGGGCATCCACCGCCAGGACGGGGGCGCCCTCGGCCAGAAGGCCGCTGGATAGTTTATCAGCGGTTGCCGCAGGGTAAAACGGACGTCAACTACGACCAAATCGTGGCCGTCCGATCATCCTCCTTACCAGGCAGGGATGTTGCCCGGAGGCAACCGCTTTGCGTTGTGTGGTTCGTTCCCACCGCGTGACGCGGAGCCTCCTGCATTCACTTTTCATGGATACGACAGACTTGATTGTGGTCGTCCCGAAGTCCATTGGGATGATTCAATCTGAAGACGGGAGATACGAAATGGCTGGTTCTAGGAACACAGGCCCCACCACAAGTGCAACCGCGACCCTGCGGGCGACATTTGGGATGGTGGTGGGCGTCGCGATTGGATTCGTACCCTTAGTGTTTGTGGTGATTTTGCTTCCCGACAAAATAGACTTGGTCGTATTCCTGGCCGGGTGTGCATTGTTGGGATCCCTGGCCGCAGAATTGGTAGAAATGACAAGCAACCATCCGACAACACTGCAATCAGGACCGAGGTCAATGTATCGCCATTACGTGCAGACATTCAACTTAGCACGCTTCCTATGGAGAGTGGCCTCTTGGTCCATGCTGGCGACGGCTGGATATATCTTAGCCCAACTGCTGAAGAGCTGATAATTGCCGTGTGACCAGCGCTCTACGGTCTGCATTCATTTTGCCTGACCAAGAGGCCCCAAGGTCCCACGCCGGAGCCAGCCCAACGTCTGCCTGTCCAGTTTCGCAGAGACTTAAACCAAGGTCTCGAGGCCATATGCATCAGGTCCTGGACTCGGTTTGCCGGCGGATTCCAAAATCGCGTCGTCCCGTGACCGGTTCCTATAGACCGACCGGACTGACCTCACAGAATATAGGACAATCTTCCCCTGGATCTCTATCGCGGCCCGGCTGATGGGACCCACAGTATGTCCTTTAGCGTCATGAGGTTATCGACACACGGTCGACACTGGTGATTCTTCGCTCTGGGAGATATAAGGCGAAGAATCACCAGTGTCGACCGTTGAGTATTCGTTCGACCTTGGTTCCTCTTCCTTGGTCCCAGTGCCAACGTTGTCGAACGAAATCAAACGGTATAGGCCCGTCCCTCTTTCCGTGTCCCATTCGTCGCTTTGGCTGAATTGACCGTGTAGTGAAGATTTGACGCCACTGGGAGATGGCTTCCCTCCTTTCGCGTCACTGATGATCTTGCAACCATCCGCAAGCTTGAAGATCCCACCAGTGCGTCTGGCGATATCTTTCGCCATCTCCATGTATGTCATTCCGAGGTCGATTTCGCTGGTTTTGACGTGGGAGTGCAATCCGTAGCGGGTGGGGTCAGGTCCAGCGCCGACCCTGGATTCACACACGGCCAACGTCGTCTGTAACGATTGGATTTGATGCTCCGTTGTTTGCAGATCCGCCCGTAGATCGTCCGCCTTGGCACTCAATTCACTCATCAGGGCGTTCAGGTCGTCAACAGTACTGGTCTTGACCATGGCTTTCCTCCGGTTGGTCGAGCGTCTTTTTTCATCACTGGTGCAATGGGTTTGCAGGCCATAGAATTTAAGGGTGCACGGGGAGTATCCCGTGTTGGAGCCCGTAAGGGCAATCCAGAGAGGCGGACGGGTGTCGAACCCGCTTAGCGTGATTTTCGATCACGTGCATGGCCGTCATGCTCCCGCCTCCCACTCGATAGAGGGTCGGACGCTCTGCCCGTCATAGCGATGCGTCCGGCTCTCGGCACCCATTCTGACTGGGAGTATGAACCCCCGTCAAGCGGTAACGCAACGTGTCTTGCGGCACACAGTAGCCGAAGCACCTTTATATCGCGTAGCCGATCCAAACGGATGGAGATCCACATGCCCGCGTTCTCACCGCTTTGGTCGTTCCCTTGTCCTGTTTGCAACGAGGGACTAGACACCGTTGACTGGCGACCCCGCGGGCAGTGCACCAACTGCGGGACGATCGTTGCAGATCATGCAATGCCGAACGAGTGCAACCCGGCGAAATGTTGCCGTTGAGCCTCGGCCCATTTTCGTCGTTCCAAGACCAGGTCCATTGGTACTTGGGCCAATGTCCCCATTGTCGCAACGCGCAGCTTGATACTGGCGTTCGGTGGCCCAATCCCTAGGGCGGAGAGACATGCCGCTGCTTTTCTTGCGGCGGTGGCTTGGTCATCACGCTAATGTATACGATCCAGTAAACAATGGCTTTCGGACATGACAACCGTCCATTCGCACGCTGTCGCGGTGTACACATTCCCAGCGGTTCCGATCAATTACCCATCGATGATGGCTCGAAACAATCAGACAGACAAGAGGATGAGAAAATGAGTGATGACGACCGGATTCCGTACCTGGGTTCTGCTAAGTTGCACAATGTTTCTCCGTTTGGCTCTGAGGTCACGTTCCAATTCGACCCGAGAGTGAACGTTCTGATTGGCACGAACGGTACGGGTAAAACTGCTGCCCTGAAGACGGTCTCCGGAGAAGGTCGTAGCCGGTTCGCACAGTCTACCGACAAGCAGTCGGCGCGTGTGAAAAGAACCATGGAACCCGAGCGCGTTGACTTCGAGAATACGGCGACCGTCCGCGTCGGGCCGGCGCGAGCTCCGTTGACTCCTGAAATGGTTCTCAGCGACCTTCGGCAGCTCGACGTTCAGGGAATGGTTGCCAAACGGCTGGCATGGGTGAGCAACATCGCCTTCGGAGCGATGGCATTGGCTTGGATTTATATTGGAGCGCTGGCTGGCGCCTCCGCACGATCTGGCACGAATCCTCAGTGGCTGCAAATTGAGACAGTCAATCTGCTCGTTCCTTTTGTGGTCTTTGTGATATCTGTCATCTTATACCGGAGTGCCTTGTCGCCACATCGTCTCACATGGTTGCTCAACCTACTAATGGGCAATCGATTGCTGTCGGAGGCTTTGAGTTCCGAGTTCCAAGTCTCATCGATCTTCATGTTTCAGTCGGTTTTAGCCGTCAATCGGCGCTGGCTGAGGCCTAAAGCAAGGTCGGACGACGACCCGCGCTCTCGCGCTGCGAATGAAGCCGCCAATCTGGCCCTTGACTGTGCGAAAAGGATTGCGCCGGAGGTGTTTCCCGCAACTACGTCGTTGGAAACCGGGAAAATAAAGGTCCCTTTTAATATTCTCTGGATGAAGAAGACGCGTTCCATGGACGATCCTTTGTCCACCGTGCAGACGCGATACAACCCAACCCCCCTACATATCACCGATCTGAGCGCAGGCACTCAGAACACGTTGCTTATTGCTTGGTACCTCGCACTCAGTCTCGCCTACAGGAACAAATTCCGAGAAGACTGGAAGGACCTGCCTGCGATCCTCTTCATTGACGAAATTGAAAACCACCTGCACCCAGCATGGCAACGAAGATTGATCCCAGTGTTGCTTGAGCATTTCCCCAACTTGCAAATAATCGCCACAACGCATTCGCCCTTCCCGATAGCCGGACTGAAGGCAGGGCAGGTGCATACCCTGTATCAAGATGACGATGGGATAACCCGCGTGGAGACCAACGAATACGACATCGTTGGCTATACCGCTGATGAGATCCTGCATCGGTACCTGGAAATGCAGGACCCAACGGACCTGGAGACGGCGGAGGCAGTGGAGGTGCTGCGGTGGCTACAGAGTCTGTCGCCCCTGCTCGAAGAGAAGTCGGCGGAGACATGGAGAGCAGCGATGGTCAAGGAGTTGCGCGCTCTAGCGGCCGACGACGAATGGAGATTTGAGGACGACATAGCCATGCGATGGCTCACTGGCGAGATCAAATCCCCCCTTGCTGCCCAGACACCGCTTGAAGGTGATGCGGAATCATGGCGCCAGTCGATGATGGGGTCGTTTGAGTCGTTGGTGGGAGTGGATATCCTTTCCGGCGGCACGGTGGCAAGGCAGCGAAAGACATTGGAGGAGCAAATACTCAACGGCACGTTCCCAAAACATAAGAACTTTCAGGGCGATGAAGGTTCGGAAGCCTAATGCGTGGCGTAAACAGGGGTGCTCCTCCAAGGAGTGTGAATCTTGAAAAGTACCAGCACGCCAATGCTGAAGGGAGCGGTCTGACCAAGCACGACTATGACTTGTTGCGAAGGCGGTTGCATGGTGAGTTCGGCGGCTTATGCGCCTTTTGTGAGCGTCCAGTGCCCAGGAATAGCAGTCCCGGTGCGGTAGACCACTTCAGACCCAGGAACCCAGCCACCGGTTCACAACTGGCCCACTTCGGCGCTGACTTGACGTTCATGTGGCTGAACCTGATGTATGCATGCCCTGAGTGTCAGACAAGAAAAGGCAACAAGTGGCCGGGTACCCTGAAGGCTCAAGACGAACAGGCAATTGACAGAGGTCTCTCTCAGCTGGCTACAAGCGATGGATGGTCGTACTTGCCTGTCTCGGTCGATGTCGGGTACGTGAACCCCAATGGAATTGATGACCCAGCGGAGGGATATTTCGAATACGACGAAGTTGAGTACCGTATAGCTCCCTCCCGCGATTTGCCCGACGACCGGCGCTCGAAGGCTCTCCGAACGATATTCGACATTGGATTGGATGAAGAATCGTTGTCCCAGGAGCGCCGCAACCACATTGATGTCATCAAGCAATATCTCGAATCCAAAGGAACGCGAAGGAGGACAGAAGAGATAGGCGCATTGGTTAGCCGCCACCGCCGGAGAAAACTGAAGGATACAAAACCAAGTGCTTACGGGCCGAGCGTGCGTTTCACTGGATTGGTATTGTTTGCCCACCAACATGGGTGGTTGGAAACCGCAAACAACAGGAATATGCCATGATCTTATTTAATTCTTACGACACTTACCCAAGTCCCAGGATCACACTACAAGTTGCCAGAAACGCAAGGGACCAGTCCATCTTTGACAGCAGAACCGTAGACGCCATCGTGGACACCGGCTTTAACGGTTGGCTGACTCTGCCTTTTGAAACCATTAATGAGTTGTTTCTCGAGCCAGTCGGTACTGATACTCTTATTCTCGCTGATGGTACAACCACACAATCTCACCGATACAGGGCAAGCGTGTGGCTTGGACAGATTGAACGGGAGTGCTTGGTGCATCGGTTGCCAGGCGAACCGAAATTGGGCATGGCATTCCTTAGGCATGTAAACATCACGATAAGAAACGGCGAAGTCCAGGTCGACCCGCCCTACTAATTACACCCCCTTACGCACGCGCGGGGGTCGAGACCCCTGGGCCGTGTGCGAGTCCGATGCGCGTCCACGGTTCCCCGACAGTGCGAACAGGAACACTACGACGGTCGCGCGTGCTCCATCGTTTCGTGAAATCGGGCGTAGATGCCAGGAAGCATTTCTGGTATACAATCTGGCCACACGGCGCTAATCGAACCGTATGGCCCACGAGATTGTAGCGCAGGCAGCGCTGAGCGCGACGGCGTGACATCCAACTCTACTGACGCAAAAGGAGGCCTCGTGTTCCGAACCCGCACTTTCCTTTTGACCCTATGCGTGATGACAGCGCTCGCCCTCGCCTGCTCTTCCGCACCCACTACAAGTGACCAGCAATCGGTTCAATACGTCTCCAGCACCCTCGCGCCCGATCAGTCACACTGTGACTTGACCTACCCTACCAGCGCAGTTGATCACGTTTTCACTGTGGGTACCCACGTGAACGTGCAGGGTGAGATATGGGCGGATGGCGAATGCCAGGGCGTCACTCAAACCCTGCAAGGACTGCTCCCGAAAGGACTTACCTTCACGACTGATGGGAGCAGGCGTCGGTGGACAATCTCCGGCACTCCCACGCAACTGATGGCTAAAACGGTCTACACGATCGAGGCTACTGCTGAATGCTGCCGCGGCGGATTTCGGTCCACATCCACGTCAGTCAGCATTACAGTAGCGGAGTCAGGGTCAGTGAGTTATTGAACAATCCTGCTGAATGAAGGGACAAAGCTGAGGACCAGAAGCCATGCACTCGTTCATGTCCAAAATGCCAGGCCTCATCATGGTGGCGGTTGTGGTCTCGTTGGTGGCGATGGCGCTCACCCATATGGATCTCCTGCCGCCATCTTACAGAACCCCGATCCTTGACATGGTTCGGGATGAAACCGATTGCGCCACCGCCACAGGCAAAGACGACTGTGCCCATACCGTCATGCAACTACGGTCCCTGATGGCAGCCTTGGCAGCTGCGATGTGTACCATATCAACCGTGGCCGCGAGCACTAGGAAATGGCAGGCAATCTACGGCAGCATCGCTGGGCTCGCTGCTCTGAAAGCGGTGTTCCACCAGTTCATGTACATCATGGACGGCAGCCTAACGATACCGCTCACTGTGGTAATAGTCGCCGCCATGGTATCGGTGATTCCAGCTGTTGCAGTGCTTAGCATCAGCAGCTCATACGCTGAGAAAAAAGAGTGACCGACCTTCTGAGTGGGAGCATGAATGCCCCTACGGGATAGATTGAAATGCGTTGGAGTAATTTGTTGATACTCCTGCTCCTGGTCGCCGTCGCGTGCGGCTCCCAAGCCTCCCCCGCGCCCGATTTTCGTGCGGTCTGTACCAGGGCGCATGACGCCATCGCCCCCACGGTCGAGCAATACGTCCACCACGGCGCGCAACGGCCATGGGCCTACCAGCTGGCGATCTCTGACCATGCGCAACATCGGGGACTGACGCCGGCGACGCTGCATAAGGTCCTGGAGCCGTGCGCTGCTGAGCTCGCCCCTCTCAAGCGGCGATAGACTGTCGGCGCCAAAATCGGGTATGGTGAGCGCCGCCGCCCTGCAAGGCCCTCAGAGTTTATTTATGGGCAAGTCGCGGAATTTTTGGGCAGGTGACAGAATTTATGGGCAACTTCTGGAATTTATGGGCAAGTCGCGGAATTTTTGGGCAGAATCGAATTTTTGGGCACCGCCTCGGGAACCTGGTCCCGTTGGTTGAGTTTGTTAAGAGTGTCGCCGAAGGTGGCGATGTCATCTTCGTTGATGACGGCGTCGGGAGATGGTCCGCGGTCTCCGCGCCGGAATGCTCCGGCGTACAGGATGGTGTCCCGTCCCGTCTCCTCGCTCATTTGCTGGAGGTTGTGGAGGATGATGGATTCGCAGGCGGCCAGGTCGCCGCCGGCGTCGCGGATGGAGTGGACCAGTTCCGGGGGAGGGGGCATATCGGGAGTGTCCTGTTGAGGCGTGTACGGGTCGAATGGTGGTCCCCAGGCGTCCTCAGAGCGTCTGGAATCTTGGTACTCGGAAATGAGTTCGATGTAGTGCAGCAGCATTTGGTTCCTTTCACGGTGACGTGCGGCGTTGTCGGAATCTGGTTGATCCGAAACCCGCTCCGGCGTCTCACGGAAGGGACGTTCAGGCGAGGAATGCTGCTCTTGCTCTGGACTTTCCATGGTTGTCGCTGGCAGTCCGTGGTTGGGAACGTGTTGGCGGTGAATGTATCACGTCAACAGGCATTCCGTGAGATCCGGCAGCGGGTTCGGTGTGGCGATGTTGGCTGGACTACCGCGTGGTGGAACCAGCGGTCGCGTCGTTAGTGATGATGGCGGATTTTATTGATTGTCGGTGAGCAGCGTGCGGCAGGATTGGTTCCCGGGCATCAAAAATGGCCGGCGCGCCTCTGGTAACCAGAGGCGCGCCGGCCGCGAATCGTTGTTGATTGGGGACGCGTGGAAGTGTTGTCAGAAAAGGGGCATTTGAAGTTTCTTCGCGTTCTCCCGGCTGCGTTTGTGCGCGGCACGCTGGGACTCCGGCTTTGACGGCTGCGGAGCAGATTTCCCTCTGGCGCGTTTCGGTTTCATCTCGGCGGTTTTGACGCTTTGTTTGGCATCGGTCTTGCGATCCATGGCCTTGGTGCTCGAGGTGGCCTTGCTTGCCGCCTCGCTGCCCTTTTTCTTACGCTTTCATGATACCGAATGGTCGTGTGATGGGTGTTTTTTTAGTATGGACTGTGCTAATGTGAGAATCAATAGACGAAAGAAATGACCGGCGCGAGTGCATCCAGCACCATTCACTGGCGTCAATATTGTCATGTTGCCGGAAGAGCATGGTCCGGGAAGCGGTGCCGTCCGGCGTTAAGTGCATTGGTCAGACGGCTCGCTCCGACCCTCAAGTATTTTTCACGATGCGACGGGCGAGTGGCTGGTAGCGTCGCCGCATTTCTTTTGGAACTGACACAAGACGGAGGATATATGAAGGACAAAAAACGGAATCTGGCTCTGCAGTACTCGCGAACGGCTGTATGGAACGATGAGGAATCCGGCAGGTCACTCGGCGCTCAGGAGGAGGCCTGCAAGGAGTACGCGGCCAAGGTGGGCTTGGTCGTCGTCTCCGCGCGCGATTAACGGGAAATCGGTGACGGGTCGGTGACGGACGCTCACCGGCTAAACAAAAAGGTCCGTTGAATTCGGCCCAATGCCGGATTTGCTTTGGTCGACCGGCTGGCCGCATGCGGCCCTTGGTGTAATCGTCGCGGCGATGACCGACAGGGGCCGCTGATCTTCGGTCGCATGGTTGGGGCGGTTTCGCTTGCGAGTTCCGCTTACCGACATTTTCAAGTCTGGCCTGTGGCCTGGGTCGGCGACCGCCGTGAACCTGAAAGTGTTGGGCTCGTGTGCTTACGTAACCGAAAAATGGGGCGTTAGCAGCGCAGCCATCACACGCTTGTAGTCATCGGCTTCCCGTGTCGGAGCTCAGGCGGCTCACGAGATCAAATAGCCATTCTGTGGCCTCGGGGTAGTGAGCTATATCCAGCACGAATTCCTGTCGCCTGCCGACGCTCCGCAGGGAGGCGTGGTTCGCGTCATGCCGCCACCGTCTGAGGTTGGGGTGGTAAGTCAAAGGCCGCTTGTTCCCCTCTGGGTAGAACCACCGCGGCAGCCGCTATTGCGAAACGCCGGCTCCGTTGGGATCGGTCAGGACCAGCCGCTGGTCGAACCCGGGGAACACGCTCCGTCCTGCGACTTCGCACCCGTCGCCGCTCAGGTCCAGATGCGTGTCGCTGCGTAGACGGTGTTCTGGTTGCCGCGGTAGCTTCCAGAGAGGTGCGGATGGTGGCGTGCCCAGGGGAGGTCGTTGGGCCCGATGTCGGCAACCCGATACTTCTGGTCAATGTAGCCCAGCCCCACAGGACGTGGATCTCTGGGTGCCACGGACGAAGTGCCATCGTTGGGCGGTTTTCTCCACTCAGTGGTAGAGGCCGAAGAGCAAGAAGACGTCGCCGGCGCCAACGCCCTGCCTTTCGAGGTGCCCCTGCGCGATGCCGGCCAGGCCGAGCATCCCTCGCCACTGTTGCCAAGCGGCACGGTCTTTGCGTGCCGGTACGCGTTGAAGTTGAGGTCGGGGTCGAGGTGGACGCGTTCCCTTCCGCTGATTCGGCCGCTGGTGATGCCAGTAACGACGGTGGCGATGTCCAGGTCGCCGTGTTGCAGGTCTTCGAACCGTTCGCGGTCTCCGGACGGGATGGGCAACGAGAACATCGAGCCGTCGGGAAGGATGGGGCTGGGACAGCCGCCTGACCCGGAGTCGAAGCCCTTGTGGCTGAGGATCAGCTTCTGCGGCTTCAGAGTTTCATCCCCAAGAATTGGTTGGGCGAAACGGTAGCATCCGCGAGTTGCGGCATCTACCTATGCGGCGGTGAGGCGCCTGTCAGCGTTTTGGTGGCACACCATGTGGGGAGGCCTTGCCCGTAAAATCAAGAGCGTGCCCGTAAAATCAAGAGTTTGCCCGTAAATTCGACGTTTGCCCGAAAACTCCGAGCATGGACGATTTTTGGGCAAGACCTCGGGCAAGGGGAGCGCAACGGGATCCTTCCAATACCGCGGATAAATCTCACAACGCCGAAATGCAGATGGCAGAAAAGCCGGCGGTCAGACATGCCAGCCACACCAACCCAGCGATGATTTTCTGCTGTCGCGGGGTGAGCCGCATTTACGAGCCTGTTTCCGTGATGCGATCTGCCTGGCGGTAACCCTCCAACGTTAATCGGTAGGTATCATCGGCAACGTGCTCCGCCCAGTGGGCAGCGGCTATCTCTCTCGCTGCTTCGCGATACTCGAGCGAGGTGCGGTGACTTGTCCCGCTGTCCGGCATAGTTTCGTCGCCTGCGGTACAAGTCTCGATACCAGTTGGGTCCGCAACCATACCGTGTGGGCCCGACACTTTCGGTAAGTCGAATGTGATCAGCCCTTGTCTGGTTCCGCCTCCCTTTGCGGCTCTCGACAGGATGGCTTTGGCCTTGTCGGACATGTTAGCTCCGAAAGGGTCGAACGGCGATACCATAGCCAGCGCCTCCAGTTGTTTCAGATATCTGAGCCTACAACCCCAAGGCAAGCCTCGACCCCGAGGGTGAGCCATAAGGCAACGCTCAGACGTGGGATAGTATACTATCGCCCTCCTACAATGGACCCGCTGGAAAGGCCGACCAATGCGTGACGGTAACCGTAACTTATCTGACGCATTTCAGCCGCCCGTGACGGTGTCCGAAAACTCCAGCACTTGCCCGAAAACTCCGCTATTTTAACGATTTTACGGGCAAGGCCCATGTGGGGACGGGTTTGGTTGCTTCAGGTGGTTGCCCCCGTGGTTCATTGTGTCCGTTTCGGCGGGTGGTGCCTGCCGGGCGGCGCGCCGAGAGCTGGCCGTATCCGCTTTGGATGCTGTCGCAGGGACGGATGGGGCTTTCGCCCTCCTTCGTCTCGAGTAAAGGCGGAGCCTCAGCAGACAAAGGGTACAGCGGGTGTGCCCCACTTCACTCGGGAAGTCGCAATCTAAGCAGATGCCGAATGATGTTCGCTGGGCCCGAGATAGGGATTGGGTGTTTGGCCGTACCTTTTCGATGGATGGATCGGAAACCTGAGATTCTCGAGCGTCCACTTCTGCCTGTATGCGCTGGAGCAATTCCGCGTCGCTGATTCGCTGGATAGGTTTGGCGCCTTGCGCTCGTCGACGCATTTCCGAGTACGGTCGTAGCGATACGCGGTGTTTTTCAGCGCAATCTGGGCAACGAGTTTGTCCCTCGATTGTTGTGGCTGGGCAGCTTATGCAGAGGCCGTTGTCCTTTTGGCGCTGGCGACGTTCGGCGGCGCGTTTCCGGTCGCGCTCTCGTTTCTCTGCCTCCGTGAGGCGGGGTTTCTTCGGTTTGGTGGCTGTGCGAGTTTTCGGATGTCCTTGGCTGGTGCTGGTCGGCTTGCATGGAACGGAGGTGATTTCTGGGGTACCCTCTGCTGAAGGCGCGTGCAGTGCCGACTCTGGGTCGTGTGAGGAGTGGGTTGCAGCGTTATCACGGTGGGGTTGCCTTACGTTGTTACGACGACCAGATTTGCCTTTGTTGCTTGGCAACGGGACGGTGATCTCGAAAATTCTTTTGGAATACCGTATCGGAACGACGGGTGGACTTTGCAAAGGCCCTGCCCGGTCCGCGCGGCTCACCCGTACCCGTTTTGTCATCGCGAGGAGCGACGCGACGCGGCGATCTCGTTCCCGCATTGGCGTTCCTTGCCCCAACGAGATTGCCACGCTTCGCTCGCAATGACGGTTCCAGAGAAGACGGTACCAGAGAAACTGGGTACGCGTGAGGTCCCAGGGCATTTCCAAAGTAGCTTTTGTCATTGCGAGCGCAGCGCGGCAATCTCGCTCCGGGGCATGACTCATACGGGAAAGCCTTGTTGCATCGACGGGATTGCCACGTCGCTCCGCTCCTCGCAATGACGGGTGGACTTTGGAAAAGGCCCTGGTGAGGTCCGCGCGGGGTTTGACTCCACCCGCCAAGGCTGCTAATCTGGAATCGTTAACAACTGAACCGTAAACGCCTGCCGGTGGCCCGTTAGTAGCGCGATCAATCCCCAGCGCACGACGGGCTGAAAAGGAAATCCGGTGAGAATCCGGTGCGGTCCCGCCACTGTAATTGGCGAGACGCCCTCCCTTTCGCATCCCCGTGGTGCGAACGCAAGCCACTATCCGCCATCGAGCGGACGGGAAGGCGGAGGAGCGTCGTTATCAGCCATCAGCCAGGAGGCCTGCCAGCAGGTGTGTTCCAGCTGCACTTCGTGGAACGAGTGGGCGGAATCCCGGTATACCCAATAGCAAGACCGGTTCCCAGCCGCAGGCTCCGTCGCCCGACCGCAAGAGTGCAGTCGGGTTTTTTTGTTATGACTAATGAACGACCACTCCCTGCGCTGCTCCGGCGGACCGGTTCCTCCTCCATCGGCCCGTCGGGGCGCGCTTTCGTCAATTTGCCTTGCCGTCGCCGCTGGGTGATAATCGACCCAACGCACCCGTCGAACGGCCCGGGCGCTACGCCAATTGAGAGGTGACTGCATGAGCGACGTCATGCTCCGCGAGATACTAGAAGAATGCCGCGACGGGGTCGACGGCATCGGATTCAACGAGGTGGTGGTGATGCTGGAAAGCACGGCCGCCTCCGCCGAGGTCTACATGGACTTCGACGACCTGCGGTTCACTCCGGACGGGCGCATCGTGACCCTCATGGTGCCCGGCGGCACCCACATGCACCTGGACATGTCCAAGATCCGCGAGGCGCAGTTCATCCACACCACCAACGACCAGGGCCTCCCCTCGTACCAGTTGTGGATGCGCGACGGCGACGGCAACCCGGCCATGCGCGTCTACCTGCGCAAGTCGGACGACGACGCCACCANCCCGCCGCGCCACGGCTTCTTCATGGCCCTGCTGGACAAGTACCCCAGCAAGATCGACCTGCCCGCCGAGGCCTATGGCTCGGCCGGCGAGCACCCGTAGAGCCGGTCCTCGTCGGCATAGCGGGTGGGCGAATTTACATTGATGCACAGGATAGACAGGATTGGATGTAGCGTTCTGGATGCGGCGCCGCTCGTGACCATACGATGAACCGAACTTCCGATCAATACCGCATACATCCTGTTTATCCTGTGCATCGATGTGAGAAGAAACGTGGGTACGCATGAGTGACCGCATGAGGTTGACATGACCTCCGCCGTAGTCATCGCCGGCGTCCGCTCCGGCGTCGGCAAGACCACCATTGCCAGCGGCGTCATGGGCGCGCTGGCCCGCCGCGGGATGCGGGTCCAGCCCTTCAAGGCCGGCCCCGACTACATCGACCCCTCGTACCACACCATCGCCTGCGGAGTGCCCTCCCGCAACCTGGACACCTGGCTGCTGCCCCATCCTGTGGTCTCCGAGCTGTTCCACCGGGCGGCCGGCGCGGCGGACATCGCGGTGGTCGAGGGCGTCATGGGCGTGTTTGATGGCCACTCCTCCTTGGATGAGGACGGCTCCACGGCCGAGTTGGCCAAGCTCCTCGACGCCCCGGTGATCCTCATCGCCGACGCCGGCAAGGTCGCCCGCAGCGTGGCCGCCGAGGTGTTGGGCTACCAGCAGTTCGACCCCGACCTGCGCGTGGCCGGCGTGATCCTCAACGGTGTGGGCAGCGAGCGGCACCTGGAGTTCTGCCAACCCCAGATCGAGGCGACCACCGGCCTCCCCGTGGTGGGCTGGCTGCCCCGTCGTGATGACCTGGTGCAGCCCGAGCGCCACCTGGGCCTCATTCCCACCGCCGAGGGCACCGTCATGAACGACTGGTACGACGCCCTCAACGCCCAGATTGAGCAGACCATCGATCTGGACGCCATCGCCCGCATCGCGGCCACCGCCGGCCGGCCCCGGGCGACCGCCGAGGGCGTCTTCCCGGCGACGCCGCAGGCTGCGCGTGCTGCCATCGCCGTGGCCCAGGATCGCGCCTTCTCGTTCTACTACCAGGACTCGCTGGACCTGCTGGCAGCATGGGGCGCGGAGATCGTGCCCTTCTCGCCTCTGGACGACGAGTCGCTGCCCGACGGGGTGGGCGGCGTCTACCTGGGTGGTGGGTTTCCGGAACTGTTCGCCGCAGATCTCTCCGGCAACGCCGGCATGCTGGAATCGATGCGACGAGCCGTTGCGCGCGGCCTGCCCATATACGCCGAGTGCGGCGGCCTGATGTACCTGGGGCGCAGCCTCTCCGACCTGGACGGCCAGCAGTACCCCATGGTCGGCGCAATTCCGGTCGTGTCCTCGATGGAAGGCCGGCGGCTGCACCTGGGCTACCGGGAAGTGTCGGCCTGCGGCGACGGCCCCCTGCTCACCGCCGGCCAGCAGGTGCGCGGGCACGAATTCCACTGGTCGGTGCTGCAGGACCCGCCCGACGCCGCCAGCGCCGCCTACCAGGTGGTCAACCAGGATGGTCGGCCCGAGGGCTTCCGCGCCGGCAGCGTGTGGGCATCCTACATCCACGTGCACCTGGGCAGCCGGCCCGGCCTGGCGAAACGGTTTGTGGATATCTGCGCGGCGGCAAAGGGAGGGTTTTAGATGGCCACCCCGACGACAACTGTGTTGCCTACTCTTCTGCGTACCGTCCGCATGCCTTCGGACTTCGAGGGCTATGTACTGATTCCGCTGGCAGAGTTCGGTCTGTCGCTGGACAGTCCAGATTTGGGCGTCTGGCTGGAAGGATTTGCAGGGCGAAACAAAGACGCAGTGGGCGATTTTGAGATCACCGCCCGTGGCGAGCTGAAAATCATGTCGCCGATAGGAATGCCAGGAGACTGGCACCAGGCTGAGATCATGACCAGCCTGGGAGTGTGGGCGCGAGAAGCAGGCGGTAGAGCGGGTGACCCCACGTCGGCGTTTTGGCTAGTTGATGGCTCTTTACGTGGCCCTGACACTTGGTGGATGTCCGCAGAACGCTGGAACTCGCTGCCAGCAGAGGCACGCAAGCCGTTCCGGGCCGGGGTTCCCGATTTCCTCGTCGAAATAGTGTCGTCGTCCAACCGGGAATCGGAGCTGGAAGATAAGGTGGAAGTGTACTTGCAAGGCGGCGCGCGCCTGGTCTGGGTGATCAACGCCCGCCTGCGTCGCGTCACCGTATACCGCGCCGGCGCGGAGCCGGAGATACTGCAGGACCCGGATATGCTGGGTGGCGGCGACGTGCTGCCCGGCTTCGCCTTCAACGTGCGCGAACGCATTTTCGACAACGTCCCTTGATCTCGATCAGTTTGATGAAAGCAATGCAGGAGGGATGCTCACATGACTACGCAGGAAACGCGCCACGGCCCGCAGTCGGTTCGTGGCCCCCGCATCAACAAGGGCCTGGTGATCGTTAACACCGGCAACGGCAAGGGCAAGACCACCGCCGCCATGGGCGTGCTGATGCGGGCCTGGGGCCGCGACATGAAGGTCGTGATGCTCCAGTTCATCAAGCACACCACCGCCAACTTTGGTGAGCAGCGCGCCGCCGAGAAGATGGGCGTCACCGTCCGCGCCATGGGTGACGGCTTCACCTGGCGCTCCCAGGATCTGGACGCCAGCGCCGATCTGGCCCGCGCCCTGTGGGAGGATGCCAAGGAGGTCATCGCCGCCGGGGAGTTTGACCTGGTGATCCTCGACGAGTTCACCTACCCCATGCACTACGGCTGGCTGCCCGTTGAGGACGTTGTCGACGCCCTCAAAGCCCGCCCCGAGATGCAGCACGTCATCATCACCGGCCGTCACGCTCCGGAGGCCCTGGTCGAGTACGCCGATCTGGTCACCGAGATGAACGTCGTCAAGCACCCCTACGACGCCGGCATCAAGGCCCAGCCCGGCATCGAATTCTGACCTGGGCGCCGCCGCCGCATGGGTGGTCGTCACCGCGAGGAGCGCAGCGACGTGGCGATCCCGTTCCCGTGGCGATGGTTGTTGCCCTGACGAGATTGCCACGCTTCGCTCGCAATGACAGGAGCCGGGAATATTCATGAGCATCTCACCACTGGTTGACCAGACCATCGCCGCCGTCGGCCCGCTGGACGCCGCCGCAGTTGCCGCCGCCGAGGCCCGACAGGGCGTGCTCACCAAGCCGCCGGGGAGCTTGGGCCGGCTGGAAACGCTGTCCATTCAACTGGCGGGCATACTGGGCCAGCCGGTACCGGAAATCACCGGCAAGGCGGTAATCGTGGTGGCCGGCGACCATGGGGTCGCTTCCGAAGGGGTGTCAGCCTATCCTGCCGAGGTCACGCCGCAGATGGTGTTCAACTTCGTGGCCGGTGGCGCGGCCATCAACGCGCTGGCCCGTCACGCCGGCGCAAACATCTCCGTCATCGACGCCGGCGTGGCCGTGGACCTCGACCCGCAGCCCGGCCTCACCATCGCCAAGGTCGGCTATGGCGCCGGCAACATCGCCCGTGGGCCTGCCATGAGCCGGGAGGACGCCGTCCGTTGCCTGGAGATCGGCATCAACGCCGCCAATGAGCAGGCCGACGCCGGCGCCAACCTCATCGCCGGCGGCGACATGGGCATTGGCAACACCACGCCGTCGGCCGCCATCACCGCCGCCGTCACCGGCGCGGACGTGGCAACGGTCACCGGCCGGGGCACCGGCGTGGACGATGCTGGCCTGGAGGGCAAGATCGCCACCATCCGCCGCGCCCTGGAGTCGAACCGGCCCGACGGCGGCGACGGTCTGGACGTGCTCACCAAGGTGGGCGGGTTCGAGATCGGCGTGCTGGCTGGCGTCATGCTGGGCGCAGCCGCGCGCAACTGCGCCGTCGTCGTCGATGGGTTCATCAGCGGCGCGGCGGCCCTCATCGCCTGGCGGCTGTGCCCGAACATCGCCCAACGCTACATCGCCGCGCACCGCTCCGTCGAGCCGGGCCACAACGTCGGCCTGCAGGCAATGGGATTGTCCCCGCTGCTGGACATGGAGATGCGCCTCGGCGAGGGCACCGGCGCGGCCCTGGCCATGCCCATCATTGAGGCCGCGGCCAAAACCCTGGCGGAGATGGCGACCTTCGCCGAGGCCGGCGTCTCCGACCGCGAGGACGGTTAACGAACCGAAACGCCAGCCCGGTTAAGAGCCTCGATTCCTCACGCGTACCCAGTTTCACCGGAACCGTCATTGCGAGCGAAGCGCGGCAATCTCGTTGGGGCACGGAACGCTACTACGGGAACGCGATCGCCACGTCGCTTCGCTCCTCGCGATGACAAAATGGGTACGCGTGAGCCTCGATTCACCGGGATATACATGATCAGCCGGATACACAGGATGTGTTCCCGATCATTCTGCGCATCGCGGTAAATTATGCGCTATCTGTTCGCCTCATTCCTGGTGGCGCTGTCCTTCCTGACGCTGCTGCCGGTCGGGGTGACAAACCCCACCGACGCCGAAATCTCCCGCTCCCGGGGCTGGTACCCCATTGTTGGCCTGCTCTACGGGCTGATGCTGGTGGGGTTGGTCGGGCTGTTCATCCTGGTATCCCCGATCCTCGCCCGCACTCTGCTGGCGGTCGCGCTGCTGGTGATCGTCCCGGCCCTGGTCAACCGGTTCCTGCACCTGGACGGCCTGATGGACTTCTGCGACGCCATGTGGGGCGGTCGCACTGTGGAACGGCGGCTGGAGATCATGCGGGACTCCCGCGTGGGCTCGTTCGCCGTGGCCGGCTGCCTCTGCGTGCTGCTGCTGAAGTTTGCCGCTCTGTACACCCTCGCTCTGTCGGACGCGTTTTTCGTCTCCCTACTGGTCTTCCCGGTGATATCGCGGTGGTCCATGGCGCTGCTGCTGACGGCCTTTCCCTACGGACGCCAACAGGGGATTGGCAGCGCGTTTTTCGCTGGAAACCGCCCCTGGCTGGCGACCGCGCTGGCCCTGCTGACCACGGTCGTCGTGTGCTGGCTGTCGCTGGGCGTGGTGGGCGTATCGGTGCTGGCAATGTCGTCACTGCTGGCCCTGGCATTGGGCCTCTGGACCGCCCGTCGCCTGGGCGGCGGTCTCACCGGCGATTGCTACGGCGCCGCCAATGAGATCATCGAAGCCTTCTCGTTGTCCTGCTTCGCGGTATGGCTCCATTTCGCCGTACCGTCCTATGTCGATACCGGTTACGGGTCCGGCGTCTTCTTCCGCTACCTCAATTGGCTGCCATTGCAGCGCGGCTGGTTCTCGTACAGCGGGATCGGTCTGACCAACTGAACTCTATGGATCCGATAGCCGCCGCGCTCACCGCCCTGCCCATCCCGCTGGACGTGCTGGTTCTCCTGCTGGCGCTCCTGCTGGACCTCACGCTGGGGGAGCCGCCCAACCGCCTGCACCCCACGGTGTGGATCGGCAACACCGTTGCCCTGGCGGAGCGGATTGCGCCCGGCGCGTCGGCAGCGTCGTCGCTGCAACTGGCCTTCGGCGCCGGCATGGCCCTGCTGATCCCGGCAGCCTGGGGCGCGGCGGCATGGGCGCTCGCCTTCGGGTTGATACAATTGCACCCGCTGGCCTATGTCATCGTGGTCGCTGTGCTTCTGAAAACCACCTTCTCGGTGCGGATGCTGCACCGGGTCGCCGCCGGCATCGGCTCGATCCTGACCGCCGGGGACATCGCGGAGGCGCGGCGTCAGATGTCGTCCCTGGTCAGCCGCGACACATCCCAGCTAACCGCCGGCCAGATGGCCGCCGGCGCCATCGAGTCCGTCGCCGAGAACATCACCGACAGCATCGTGGGCCCGCTGCTGGCCTTTGCCCTGTTCGGCCTGCCCGGCGCGGTGGCCTACCGGGCGATCAACACCCTGGACAGCATGGTCGGCTACCACGGCCGCTACGAGTACCTGGGCAAGGCGTCGGCGCGGCTGGATGACCTGGTTAATTTGATACCAGCGCGGATCGCGGCGCTGCTGCTGTGGCTGTCCACCGCCGTGCTGCCCAGCATGGCCGGCGGCCGGGCCTGGCGCATCATGTTCGCCCACCGTGGCCGCACCGAGTCGCCCAACGCCGGCTGGACCATGGCGGCCATGGCCGGCGGCCTGGGCGTCACGCTGGAAAAGGTCGGCCACTACCGCCTCGGCGACCCCGCGCCGGAGCCCGAGGCGCAGCATATCGGACGCGCCACCCGCGCCCTCTACGTCACCACTGCGCTGGCCGCCGCCGCCGCCATCGGCATCGTCTGGCTGCGGTGGGCGTACTGGCCGTAGTGTAAAATGCGGGCAAGGCCATCCAGGACGGCCACAGGGGGTCACCGATGATCGTCATGCGCCACGGAGATCTAATGACGCTCTCCGAGTACCGCCTCACTCCGGAAAATGACGGTGTTTGGGACCTGATTGACGGGGTGCTGGAGAAGCAACCCCTCGCTACCTTGGTACACCAAATGGTCCTGGGCGAATTGTTAACTCGGATCAATGAGTTCACCACTGCAACCGACCCGTCGCTGGGGCTCGGAATCCGCAATATCGGCGTGGCGTTTTCGGAATCCTTCGCGCCTACGCCCGACATCGTCTATGCGCGTCGCGAGCATTTCCACCTGATGCGCGGCAGTTTCATGGAAGGCACCCCCGATTTGTTGGTTGAAGTCCTGTCTCAGGACCGTGACCGGGATCTGGTGAGGAAGCGAGACAGATACGCTGCCGCAGGAGTTCCCGAGTACTGGATAGTTGACCCGGACAACGAGATCATTCTGGTTTTGGAACTGTCTGAAGGCCAGTACGTGGATCGAACGGTGCGCCGCACCGAGGCTCTGACAACGCCCACGATACCGGGCTTTGAATTGTCCTTGGAACGTCTTTTCGGGCACCAGTTCCTCGCGCAGCTCCGCGAAAACGGTTAGGCTCGCAAGGATGGTAGACGAAGCTTCATACCCCAACCCGCCGGCCCGCCCCGTCCACGGCGGCATCAAGGAGGCCGAGCTGCGCGAGCTGGGCCTGCGCCTGGAGGACTGCCTCGACTTCTCCGCCAGCGTGAGCCCCCTGGGGCCGCCGGAAGGTGTCGCCGAAGCCATCGCCGCTGTTGACCTCACCGCCTATCCCGACCCCCACTGCCTGGCGCTCACCGAGGCCATCGCCGCGCACCACGTCGGCGACGGCGTGTCCATCGGCAACGTCATCGTCGGCAACGGGTCCACCGAGATCATCCACCTGCTGACCCGCGTCTGGATCGGCTCGCCGCCGGCAGGCTGCGCTCGGGGCGCGCTGTTGCTGACGCCCACCTACGGCGAGTACGACGGCGCGGTACGCATCTCCGGTGGCAAAGTGAAGACCCTCACCGCAACCCGGTGCAGCGGCGGGTTCGCGTGGGACACGGCAGCCGTCACCGCCGCCATCGCCGCCGAGCGTCCGTCGCTGACCTTCATCTGCAACCCCAACAATCCCACGGGCGTGCTGATGGATCGTGGTCAACTCGCGATGATCGCCGACGCCGTTGCCAGCGTTGGCGGCCTGCTGGTGGTCGACGAGGCCTACATCAACCTGTCCGAGCAACGCGCCGAAGCCGATGTGATTGCACTGGCCGCAGGCCACGGCTCGGTGGTCGCGCTGCGCTCCATGACCAAGGACTACGCGCTGACCACCCTGCGCCTCGGCTACGCGGTGGCCAGTGAGCCGGTCATCGCCCGCCTGGCCGCGCTGCAGCCCGACTGGAGCGTCAACGGCCTGGCCCAGGTAGCGGGTCTGGTGGCCATCGCGGACCCGTCGTACCTGGAGCGGGCGAGAGCGGCAGTGGCTGCCTCCCGCGACTGCATGGTGGAGCGCCTGTCCGATCTGGGCATCCGCTGCTATCCCACGGCGGCCAACTTTGTGCTGGCGCAGGTGGGCGACGCCGGCCGGCTGCGGGACGACCTCGCCCGGCGGGGGCTGTTCGTGCGGGACTGCACGTCCTTCGGCCTGCCCGACTGCATCCGCATCGGCCTGCGCCCGGTGGAAGACTGCGAGAGGTTGGCCGATGCCATCGCCGAAGTGATGGATTCCGGCTCAAGGCCGGAATGACCAAGCGAAGTAGCCGGAATGACTGAGTAAAGCTGCCGTAATGACCAAGTGAAGGGAGCAACATGGGCATCATCTATATCACCAGGCACGGCGAGACCGAGTGGAACGCCGAGGGCCGCATCCAGGGCCACACCGACGTGCCGCTGTCCGACCGGGGACGCGAGCAGGCGCAGATGCTGTCGCGCCGCCTCGCCAAGGTTCAAATCGACGCCACCTATTCGTCCGACCTTGCTCGCGCCGCCGAGACCGCCCGCGTCGCTCTGGGTGAGCGGGACATCCCCATCACCTTCACCGAGGAGCTGCGGGAATACAGCAAGGGCGTCTTTGAGGGCCTGACCGAGGCCGAGTACCGAGAGGCCTACCCCGATCTCTACGAGCCGTCCCTGGAGAACAACCTGGACTTCGCGCCCCCCAACGGCGAGACCATCCGCGACACCAGCGCCCGTCTGGCCCGCATCGTGCAGCGGGTGAAGCACGCGCACCTGGACGAGAACGTCCTCCTCGTCGGCCACGGCGGCAGCCTCCGCGCCGGCATCGTCTCCCTGCTGGATCTCCCCCTGGAGGCCAACTGGAAGTTCGCCATGCACAACTGCTCCCTCACCGTCATCTACACCTACCCCGACAACTGCGTCATGCACCTCTACAACGACACCTCGCACATCAGCGGCGTGGTGCGCGCCTGGGACCGGTAAGCCCACGGGAGCGTGGTCTAGTTGCCTGTGGACCTATCGTTCGCGGGTTCGCCTGGCGAGTTCGCGCGTGAATGTGGCCCCTTGGTAGATTTCATCGAGGGCTTCAACGATTTCAGGAAAATCCTCGGCGAGCCGGGCGCGGCTTGGCTCGGGATCGAGTTCGGTGGTGACCTCAAAGTAGGCGGTTGAGACTACGGCGAAGAATTCCATGACGTTGGCCATCATGTGCGTGCCCGGGTAAATCCCTTCCTCCAACGCTTCAGCGTATAAGCCGTCCCAGGTCTGATGGTCCTGCTCGTTGAAGCAGAGGTTCTGGATGGCGTGAGCGAACTCGTGGGCGGTGCTTAGGGCGATGTATGGATAGCGAGGGTGGTGGTCGTCGAGGTCATCGATGAGCTGCTCTTCGGGCCCGGAGGCTACGGGCTGACCTTTTACGGCGCCCAGTCCGCGGAGTGCGAAAGACTCGTAGGTGCGTCCGGTGAAGTCGGACCTGCCCGCCAGGTAGGCATATTCGGGCAGATCTGTCACGTATCGGTCCTTGGGAATAACCGCCAACTGAGAGCCCGTGCGCGCCATGCACTCCTGGATGTCGCTCCGGCCAGAGAGCATGACGTTGGCGATACCCGCCGCTTTGCGCAGTGCCTCGGGTTGGACGCCCGCTGGCGCTTTGACGATGACCTGTCCGAGGTTGACGTACTGTTCGTAGTAGGCGGGTTGAGTTGCTATGGCGAAGCTTTCGAAGATGCGTTGGCGTTCCTGAGTGTGACCCGCCTCATCGTGCTGGCACGTATAGTGGCGTAGCCTGATGCCCAGCTCGTTGTCCGGCAGGGAATCTGCGATAAGAAAGACCTCCCTTACCGAGACAGCACAATATTGGGGAGCCTCCTGTACGAGGTAGTCTATCGTCGTCGTCTCGTGCTCGCCATCATTTTCGTGGCGGACGTTCTGAATCTGGAAACGCGACGGGGTGCGCCACCAATCCTGGCGAAGGTGTTTTTGGATGTCAGCTGCGAACTGTCGGGTGGAAGTGCCATCGGGAAGCGCGTGTTGGAGTATCTGTACTACGCCCCATGGTTGCTGGCGCTGATATCGGTTGTGGCCGGTCGTGATCCAGGAGTCGGACAGGTCCAGAGCAAATGCGTACTCCTGGTCGCGTGGGTGAATGGGCTGGTCGAGGCCGGGCCTTTCTGGTTGCGTTGACCAGTCTATAGGCTCCGGTTCCGGAGTGGATGTAGGAGATGGCGGGGGAGTGTTGGTTGGTGGCGGCACCGTAGTTGGAGCCGGGGCGGGGCTCGGTTTCGGCGCGCTGGTGGGCGTAGGCACAGGTGTCTGCGTTGCAGTGGGAGGTGGTGTGGAGGTGGGAACGGGCCTGGTTTCGGTCGGAGGTGTGGCCGTCTTGGTCGGAGACGGCGAAGGTGCGACGGGAGTGGTCGTTGCGGTGGCGGCGGTTTGCGGGGTAGGTCCCGGCGATCGCGGGGATGCCTGGGCTGGCTCTCGTGTTACTGCGGACCCCGCTGGCACCTCAGACTCACCTGAGCAGGCTACGCCCAACAGGGTCACCATCAGCAGAACCAGCCTGGCTGTTGAGATTGCGCTGCGCATACTGTTCAAGTGTCTATCCCATCGGCAGTCTCGGGCGACCAGTGGGAGTGTTGATGCAGAGGCTAAACACGCCCTACGTAACCGCCCCGATCGCCGCGTCCAGTATCTCCGCCGCCAGGTCCATCTGCGCCTCCGTGGTGGTGAAGGGCGGGACGAAGCGGAGCACCGAGCCGCGCCGGCGGATGCTCACGATCAGGCCGTTGTCCAGCAGCATGCGGCCGATGCGCTGGCCCTGCTCGTAGGCCGGCTCCCGCGTCTCCCGGTCGGTGACGAACTCGATGCCCTGCAGCAGCCCCCGCCCGCGCACGTCGCCGATGAGCTCGTGCCGCTCCTGCAGCCGTAGCAGGTGACCCTGCCAGTACCGCCCGATGCGGTCGGCCACGTCCACCAGGTTCTCCTCCAGGATGATGTCCAGGCTGGCGATGGCCGCGTTGCAGGTCAGCGGGTCGTTGGAGTGGGAGTGAGCGACGACCAGGCCGGTGTCCACCGCGTTCTCCTCGATCTCGTCGGTGGTGATGGTCGCGCTGATGGCGATGCCGCCGCCGAAGTGCTTCGAGATGGTGAAGATGTCCGGCACCACCCCCTCCTGCTCTGACGCCCACATCGTGCCCAGCTTGGCCAGCCCGGTCTGGGCCTCGTCCAGGATCAGCAGCATGCCCCGCCGTTCGCAGCGCAGCTTCAGCTCCTGCAGCCAGCCCGGGGGCGGCTCGATGACCCCGCCGGCGCTGAACAGCGGCTCGGTGATGACGGCGGCCATGCGCCCGTCGGCCTGGGCGTCCAGCAACTCGAAGCTGGTGTCCAGGCAGGTGTAGTCGCACGCCGATTGGTCCTTGCAGAATGCGCAGCGGTAGCGGTACGGCGCGATGATGGGGTAGTTGCCCGGCGCGTAGGGGCCGTAGCCCTGCCGCCAGCCGGAGAAGGTTACCGCCCGCGCCGCGTCGCTCATGCCGTGGAAGCTGACCACCGGGCTGGCCACCTCGTAGCCGCCGGTGTAACGCTTGGCGATGGCCATGGCGGCTTCGTTGGAGTCGCTGCCGGAGCCCAGGAACATGCTCCGGTTCATGCCCTCCGGCGTGATCTCCGCCAGGCGGCTGGCCAGGATGATCTCCCGGTCGTTGAGGATGGTCATGTGGCTGTGGATCAGCGACTCGGCGCTTTCCTGGAGGGCTTGGACGATGCGGGGGTGGTTGTGCCCCAGCGCGGCGCACATCTGGCCGGAGTTGAAATCGAGGTACTCCTTGCCGTTGACGTCGCGCACCACCGAGCCGCGCCCCCACACGAAAATCGGGCCAGTGACGCCGCTGCGGTCCATCCGGCTGCGGAAGCTGTACCTCCGCGCCAGTTCCAGCAGTTCCTCTTCAGTATGGTTGTCGGGCACGGTGGGCCTCCGGGGATGATGGATACGGGCGATTGTAGTGCGGAGGCCGGCGGTGTCAACCGGGCCAGATTGCCCATGCGTGCCCAGTTTGATGACGGCGGGAGAAAATTTACATCGATAAACAGGATGGACAGGATTTGATTGCTGGACACGCCCCGCACCCTGGGACGGCGCCATAAGCGGAGCGGAGAGCCGGTGTTGTCGACATCTCATCCATTCTGTCCATCGATGGATAAGGCAAACTGGGTACGCGTGAGGGCCAGATTGCACACTCGACCCGGGTCTCGCGCGTCCCCAGTTTCACCAGAACCGTCATTGCGAGCGCAGCGCGGCAATCTCGTTGGGGCAAGGAATGCTACCGCGGGAAGGGGATCGCCACGTCGCTTCGCTCCTCGCGATGACAAAATGGGTACGAGTGAGGGCTCAGATGCCTTGACGCAAGCGCCTTACCGACCCTACCATACCGGTAAGGAGACATCATGATCGTCAAAATCACCTCCAAGCGGCAGGTAACTTTCCCGGCTCGCGTGCTCGACGCTATGGGAGTGAAGCCTGGGGACCAACTGGAACTGACCGAGGGCCCGGACGGTTTCATCCTGCGTCCCCGGCGCATCGACCATTCGCGGCTGGGTACCCTGCGGGACAAGATCGCACCCGGAACACCGCCGTTCGATATCCGGAAATTCCGTGATCAGCCCTATGACACCTCGCTTCGGGATTGATACCTCAGTCCTGGTGAGGCTGGCGGTAGGAGAGCCGGAAAGCGACTTTCGTCATGCTGTGGAAGCGCTCCAGTCTATGGTCGAGAACGAAGGCCGCGAGATCTTTGCGTCCAATCAGGTCATCGGCGAAGCGTACGTTACCATTCAGCACCACTACGGTGTGTCTGACACTGATGCTCGCGCTGCGCTGACGAACGTGCTGACCAGCGGCCTGGTCGCGCCGCTGAACGGTCAAGCCGCAATCCAGGCGCTGCAATCGCCAGATAGTCCCGGCCTGTTCGACCGGCTCATCGCCGACGATTATTCACGCGGTGGGCTGGAAACGCTTACCCTGGACCGTCGGATGGCAAACCTGCCCAATGTGCGCAGATTGTAGAACATCCATAGCTCGCTGACCGGAGAACGAGCGTTCAACCACCCGCACGTTGACGCGTTGATCCACGTCGTAGAGCACGACAGCACGGTCAGGTGCAACCTGGTCGGCAGGGTCCATAAACTTTCTGCAACCAAGGGCGGCGCACCGGGCAGACACGCACGCGCAATCGGCTACCCGTTAGCCCGATGCGAAATCCGGTCCTTGGAGAAGGCGGTAGTGGCAAAGATCATCCGCGCCGCCAAAGTTGCTGCGGATCCCGATCAACCCACGGGATTCGTCGACCGCAGCAACCTGCCGGAAATTTGCCCGTGATGCAGTGATCGTCGCGCGCTATGTGTCAACGGTTGTCACGCGCCGCGCGTACCCAGTTTGTCATCGCGAGGAGCGAAGCGACGTGGCGATCTCGTTCCCATATTAGCGTTCTTTGCTCCAACGAGATTGGCGCGCTGCGCTCGCAATGACGGGTTCCAGTAAAACTGGGTACGCATGAGTTGTCACGCGCCGCGCAATTGCGAACCGCGCGCCCGGCATTCGGCGGCGCAATATCGAGAGTATTGCATGGCGATAAACTTGCAAAACCGTTGGCATGTATCATGGCAAGGACAGTAACAACAATATGATCCCTTGCACATTGTTGTGCAAGCGTTTTCTGAATATGGCATCACACGAGATAGTAGTATAATGACAATAGATACTGTTGCCGTGCTTTACGATACTTGGCCGGCCAGTACGGGGGAAGAATGAATCACCCAAATATCGACCAACTGAGGACACGTCCCCTGGTGGCGGTCGTGATTGTCCTGCTGATGGCGGTGGCGCTGCTGGCGGGCGTCGCGTGCGGCCGGGACGC
>JGI24794J26673_10000037_pt1 | contig 84815 bp, 14 predicted proteins | sample MesohylPK_FD_26673 | JGI IMG/M metagenome (IMG submission 26673) | reverse complement strand
CCCCCGCGGTTACCATCGTGGCCGCATGTATCAAAGCAGAAACGGGAGTTGGGCCCTCCATTGCATCCGGTAATCAGGTATGTAATCCCAATTGTGCTGATTTACCAATAGCGCCAAGAAATAATAATAAACATATTATAGTTAAATTTATATTATTAATTGGACCAATAAGAATTCCATTAATAACAGAAAATTCTAATGTCCCAAATTCCTTTATTAACATTATCATCGCTAAAACTAACCCTATGTCTCCTACCCGATTAACTAGCATTGCTTTAATTGCGGCTCTATTCGCTTTTATTCTAGTAAATCAAAAATTAATTAATAAATAAGAACACAACCCGACACCCTCTCACCCAATAAATAATTGAATATAATTATCGCTAGTAACTAAAACTATCATTAAAAAAGTAAATAGAGACAAATAACTCATAAATCTTGGGACGTGGGGGTCCCCTGCCATATAACCAGTTGAATAGATATGCACCAAGGCAGACACGCTTGTTATAACAATTAACATTATTGCAGTTAAACTATCAAATTGTAAGCCAAAATCAGTAGACAATAAATCAGAATCAACCCACCTTCATAATTTTAAATATGTGGTAGACAAACTTAATGTTGTTTCATAAAAAATAAAACAAGAAATAATAATTGTCAATGTTATGCAACTAGATGTAAATATCCCGGCTCCCTTTGCTCCAATTTTTCTCCCAAATAAGCCCGAAATAAAAGCACTTAATAGAGGCAAAAAAAGTATTAATATATACATATTTTCTTTAATTATGAGTATTAAAGGAATATCATAAACCCGATAGGGAGCCAACTCAAAAAAGGTTGGCCACGACCAATTAATAAATCAACTTCTTACTCTATTTAATATATGCTTATTGTTGCATCATATGTTAATTGAAGTAAGAAGTTAGGAGAAATCATAAGAAATAAAATAAAAAAGAAAGAAACACCAATTAATAAAGATTTTTTAAAATCTAGTTGATCTTTTCTTTTATTCAACACTTTTTGTCAAATTAGTAAGGGGTAGCCTGTTTGAAATTTTATTATTTTAACTATTCTAACATAATAAACCCCTGCTATTACTGAACAAATTACAATTATTAGAGAAATTAAATAATAACCCGCAGATATGCCCGATAATAATATTAATCATTTACTAAAAAATCCAGCTAAAGGCGGAATTCCGGCTATAGATAAAAAAGTTAAAGTTAAAGTAATAGATAAAACCGGATTATCTCTAGATAGCCCCCCTAATTCTACTAAAAGTCCTTTATAAAGGCTTAAAGATAAGATAATTGAAAAGCTACAAATTGACATGAGAATATAAATTATCATATAAATTAGGCTTGCTTGTAAACCCTCAAAAGATCCGATTGCTATTCCGAATAAAATAAACCCTATATGACTTATTCCACTATAAGCAAATAATCGCATTATTTTGGTTTGATTTAATGCCCCAATAGATCCATAAATTATGGAGAGAACCGCACAAATTAATATTACATTTACTATAGGTCCAATTTGAACTAAAATAGCAAATCCTGCTATTTTCGGGATAGTAGCTAATAGGGCTGTAATGGTAACGGGGGCCCCTTCATATACATCGGGGGCTCACATATGGAAAGGAGCTGCAGATAATTTGAATAATAAGGAAATTGTTATAAAAATTTTCCCAACTTCTCCGCTTAATAATAATAAATTTTCTTCATAATTTATTATATTTGCCCCCTGGGAAATCCCTTGTATGCTTGTTTCTCCTGTTAATCCATATAATAATGCGCAACCAAATAAAAATAAGCCGGAAGAAAGTGCCCCCAACACAAAAAATTTTAAACCTGCTTCTGTACCATAAGCACTATCTCTTTTTAAGGCTACTAAAATAAATAAAGATAATGTTTGTAATTCTAATGTTAAATATAAAGAAAGTCAATTTATAGAGGACACTAAAAGTAAAGAACTAAGAGTAACAATTAATATTAAAACAGGAGATGTTTTATCTTCTAAAGAGCTTATTAATAAAATAGAAATTGAGCCAATTATTATTATTAATTTTATTATGACCATTCAATTATTGATACTTAAAAGACCATTAGATAACTGAAGGGCATCAAATGCCTGAAAATTAAATATGTTGTTTGAGGGGTGGAAACAAACTAATACACCAACTATGAATAAAAAACTGATTGATACTTTTAAAGTAGACAATTTAATACCATAAATTACTAATCCTAATATAATTATGCTTAATAAAATTTCTGGATATAAAATTATATTGTATATCTCAAACATTTTATCTTTTCTTTTCCATATGCGACGAGGAGATTCTTAAATAAGTAGAGATAGGAGTCGAACCCATATACCCAGATAATGAGTCTGGTAACTAGCCATTAGTTTACTCTACAATAAACTCAAAGATTAAATAGAACCTAACCGGGTTGATTCGTGGTTGACAGAAGATGTTGGGCTTGAACCAACATTAAAAACTTTGAAGGCTTTTAGTTTACCATTAACTTAATCTTCTAATTTTGCTTATTCATTAATATATTCCCATTTGTTGACTATTCGAATAGAAAATTATAGGGGTGCAGGAGTCGAACCTGCAACTTTAAGACCAAAACTTAACGCCATACCATTTGGCTAACCCCTAAAAAACTGTCAGGAAAATTCCTTGACAGTTGAGCTCGGCTGGAATATTATGACCCTCATCAATACATAAAAATAAAAAGATATAATCATACTACATCAACAAAGTGTCAATACCATGCTGCTGCTTCAAAACCAAAATGGTGATGTCTGGTAAACTGATGATTTATTAGTCTAAAAAGACATACCAATAAAAAAGAACTTCCAATTAAAACGTGGGCCCCATGTGCTCCTGTTGTTATAAAAAAGGTTGTTCCATAAACAGAATCTGAGATTGTAAAGGGGGCTTCATAATATTCCATCGCTTGTAATGCGGTAAAAATAATTCCTAATAATACTGTTATAGTAAGCCCTATTATCGCCTCTTTTCTTTCCCCACTAATTATTGCATGGTGGGCTCAAGTAACAGTTGCGCCAGAACTAAGTAAAACAGCAGTATTTAATAGTGGAACGGAAAAAGGATTTAACGGATAAACTCCTTGTGGGGGTCATATTGCCCCTACTTCAATTGTGGGAGCTAAACTGCTATGAAAAAACGCTCAAAATAAAGAAACAAATAAAAAAACTTCTGATATAATAAATAAAATCATACCATATTTTAATCCTTGTTTAACAATTAACGTATGATGGCCTTGAAATGTCGACTCTCTAATCACGTCTCGCCATCAAACTATCATAGTAAAAGTTAATGTCATCAGGCCTAAGATTAAAACTCAACTTTGACTATAATGAAAATACATCACGGCCCCAACTGTAGTAAAAAAAGCACCACAAGCGCCAATATATGGTCAAGGGCTTGGGTCCACTAAATGATATGGATGATAAGAGTGTTGTATCATAATATCTTCAATTTCAACCCAGTAGGATTTGAACCTACAACCTCTTCCTTAGAAGGGAAATGCTCTACCTCTTGAGCTATAGATTATAGATTTGGACTAAGCCCGATCGATCGGGCTTTAGACTATTCGACCCAACCGCCCCGTTGGGTTAATGTAATACAATAGTATCACTTAAGTAAATTGTCGTAAGTAGACTAAATACATAGGCCTGAATTATTGCTACGGCCATTTCTAATATAGTAATAAATAACATAACTAACATAGGGAATAAACTTAATACAAATAGGCCATTGGCTAACATGGTAAAAGTAAAACCTGAAATGATCGCAAATAATAAGTGGCCTGCTGTTAAATTGGCCGCTAATCTTAATCCTAATGAAAGAGCCCGGGATAAATAACTAAGCGTTTCAATAGGGACAAGTATAAAAGCCAAAGCTAAAGGGGCCCCGCCTGGCATAAAAATACTTAAAAAATTTCATTTAAATTTTATTATACCTAATAATATAACTCCGATTAATATAGATAATGACAACCCAAAAGTTATTACTATATGTACTGTTGGGGTAAATATATAGGGAAATAAACCCAATATGTTTAACATACCTATATAGAGAAAAAGACTTAAAACAAGAGGAAAATATTTTTCCCCTGGTGCTCCTAAGTTATCTCTAACAACTGAGCGTATATTTAAATAAATTATTTCCATTAAAATTTGTCATCTACGTGGAATTAATCAATCCCCTTTTAATAACAATAAAATGGCCATAATCGCAATTACCATCATCATTGAAGAATTAGTAAAGGTTATGGGTCAATCCTCAAAAAGGGCTTGTATTGTTATTAATCTTATTATATTAAATTGATCAAAATAGGCAGCTAACATTGTGTATCTTGTTTATGTAAAAAAAGTCGTTTAAATATATTGAATTGCGCATTTGCTTCTTCTCAACTCACAAGATTAAGAGACGGGCTATAGGGCTTAGACCGAACCGCTAATTGTTGTTGAATTTTAGGTAATATTGAAGAAACCAAAATGGAAAATAAAATAAACAAAGTAATTAAAACTCAAGTATATTGTGTTAAAAAACTTGTTAAATCTAGTTGTGGCATGATGGTGTGATTGGATTCGAACCAACAACTACCAGGTTAAAAGCCTATTACTCTACCACATGAGTTTCACACCATTCGGGCTCTTGAATCCCAACCATGGACTATCGGACTTATCTTATGAGTTAAGATTAATTTTAATCCAGGTTAGGTTCGAGTTAGGAATCCAAATTAGCCCTTTTCCATATTAAGTTATTCGGTTTGAGCAGCAATTCAATTTATATATTTGTCTAAAGAAACTGCCTCTATAACAATCGGCATAAAGGAGTGATTGGCACCACATATTTCCGAACATTGACCATAAAATACTCCGGGTCGTTTTATTAAAAAACTTGTTTGATTTAATCGACCAGGAACTGCATCAATTTTTATAGATAAAGATGGAACTGTAAATGCATGTAATACGTCTGCCCCTGTTACCAGAACTCGGACTTGGGTTTGGATAGGTACGACTATTCTATTATCTACTTCTAATAATCTTAAATCGCCAGTGTTTAAATCAGAAGTTGGAATCATATACGAATCAAATTCTATAGTGTCTGTTCCGTAATCTGAATATTCATAAGATCAATATCATTGATGTCCGATCGCCTTAATTGTTAAAGCTGGATCAATAACTTCGTCCATTAAATATAATAATTTTAAAGAAGGGAACGCAATAAAAACTAAAATACCAGCCGGTATTAGTGTTCAAATTACTTCAATTAATGTCCCGTCTGTTAAATAACGATGATAATGTTTGGTTGTTAGACTTCTTATAATTAATCATAAAACCGTAATTATTATTATAATTAAAATAAACATAATTTGGTCGTGAAGAAAGATAATATTTTCCATTATTGGGCTAGCGGCATCTTGGAAACCAAGTTGTCAAGGCTCCGGGGCGTCACAAAGAGCACCTAAAGATAAAAACTTTATATGTATCATATTTTCTTATTATAATGGATAGCCCACCAAGTTTAATTATGGCTGGGCTTATCCAAATTATTTAAAATGCAAACAAAAGGTAGTTCGTTATATGTGTGATGAGCAGGTGGAGAGTCATGTATTCACTCTAAAGAGGCCTGATGCCCACTATTTTCCATTCACCCTACAAATTTTACTTCTTGACAATATGTATCATATAGAATATATAAAAACCAAACAATTGCTATAATTGAGATTACTGAGCCTAAAGAACTAACTTGGTTTCATCCTGCAAAACTGTCTGCATAATCAGAGTATCGTCTTGGGAACCCGGCTAACCCTAAAAAATGTTGTGGAAAAAAAGTTAGATTTACCCCAATAAACATCAATCAAAAATGTATTTTTCCATATATTTCATTATAACAATATCCTGAGATTTTACCAAATCAATAATAAAATCCCCCAAATATAGCAAAAATCGCGCCCATTGATAAAACATAATGGAAATGTGCAACCACATAGTATGTGTCGTGTAATACGACATCTAAGGAACTGTTTGCTAAAACAATACCAGTTAAACCTCCAATAGTAAATAAAAAGATAAAACCAATTGCTCATAACATTGGCGTATCTAATCGGATATAACCCCCGAAAATTGTAGCAATTCAACTAAATATTTTTATACCTGTTGGAACTGCTATTATCATTGTGGCTGCTGTAAAATAGGCACGTGTGTCTACATCCATTCCAACTGTAAACATATGATGGGCCCATACGATAAATCCTAATATCCCAATGGATGCCATGGCATAAACCATACCCAAATAACCAAATATTTGTTTTTTAGCCGCAAATGTGGGTACAATTTGTGAGACAATCCCAAATCCTGGTAAAATTAAAATATATACTTCTGGGTGCCCAAAAAATCAAAATAAATGTTGATATAAAATTGGGTCCCCCCCGCCTGCTGGATCAAAAAATGTTGTGTTAAAATTTCTATCGGTTAAAAGCATAGTAATTGCTCCAGCTAAAACGGGCAATGCTAATACTAATAATATTGTTGTTAATAAAATAGATCAAACGAATAAAGGTAATCTGTCCATAGTCATCCCTGGCGCCCTCATATTTAAAATTGTAGTTATAAAATTAATAGAGCTTAATATGGAGGAAATTCCGGCCAAATGAAGACTAAATATTGCCATATCTACCGAACCCCCAGAATGTGTTTGTATACTTGATAATGGCGGATAGACGGTTCAACCCGTACCAGCCCCTTGTTCTATAAAAGCAGACCCCAATAATAAAATTAGTGCTGGGGGTAATAATCAAAAACTAATATTATTTAACCGAGGGAAAGCCATATCTGGTGCTCCAATATATAATGGAACTAATCAATTACCAAAACCTCCTATCATAACAGGCATTACTAAAAAGAATATCATAACAAAAGCATGTGCCGTTACTATAACATTATATAAATGATCGTCTCCTAACATTGAGCCTGGTGCAGATAACTCCAGTCTAATTAACATACTAAATGCTGTTCCTATCATACCAGCAAAAACCCCAAATAATAAATAAAGAGTTCCAATGTCTTTATGGTTAGTTGAAAATAATCAACGACTTAAATATAAACTCATTTTTTCTTTTAACGTAAATCTATCTTGCCTTTCTTTATCTTTATTCTTATGATAATAAAACAAGATAAGGAAGAATAAATTTGTTGAAAATTCTTAACCATCTAACTAATTGGAAAGATGGCAGAGTGGTTTAATGCAATTGCCTTGAAAGCAGAAACCCCTTAAGGGTTCATGGGTTCAAATCCCATTCTTTCCTTTATACGGGCGTTATAGCATAATTGGTATTGCAATAGTTTGCAAAACTATTAAGTATAGGTTCAACTCCTATTAACGCATTATGAGTTTAATTATTATAAAAATTTTTGTTATACTCCTTCCTTTGCTTCTTTCAATAGCATTTTTAACTTTAGCCGAACGAAAGGTTTTGGGATCTATTCAAATTAGAAAAGGGCCTAATATAATAGGAATCTATGGATTATTACAACCTTTTGCAGATGGTTTAAAGTTATTTACTAAAGAAATTATTATACCCAATCATGCAAATATATGTTTATATATTATTGCTCCTATTTTATCATTAACTCTTGCTTTTATAGCTTGAGCTGTAATCCCCTATGGTCAGGGAGTAATGTTAAGTGACATATCAATAGGCATTTTATATTTATTTGCCGTTTCCTCAATAAGTGTATACGCGGTATTAATGTCTGGATGAGCTAGTAATTCAAAATACGCTTTTTTAGGAGCGATAAGAGCAGCAGCTCAAATGATTAGTTATGAAGTTTCTATTGGATTAATAATAATTTCTGTAGTTTTATGTGTCGGCTCTTTAAATTTAACAAAAATAGTCCTCGCCCAAAGCACAATATGATTTTTTTCTCCTCTTTTCCCGGCAATAATAATGTTTTTTGTTTCGGCTTTAGCAGAGACTAATCGGGTACCTTTTGACTTAACAGAAGGGGAATCAGAGTTAGTGTCGGGATTTAATGTCGAATACTCTTCTATGTCTTTCGCTTTATTCTTTTTAGCAGAATATGCTCATATAATTTTAATGTCTACATTTACCGTATTATTATTTTTAGGCGGATGACTTTCTCCTTTTAATGATACTTATAATTTCTTTTGATTAGGAATGAAAGTTGCACTTATTATTTTTTTATTTATATGAATTCGCGCGACATTGCCTAGAATCAGATATGATCAATTAATGGCTCTTTTATGAAAATCTTATTTACCTTTAAGTTTAGCTTTTGTTATATTAATATCTGGTATCCTTATCGGGTTAAATGGATTGCCATCCTTTTAACCCCACGGATAAGCCATTGTGGTGGAATCGGTAAACACATCAAATTTAAAATTTGACTATTATGAGTTCAAGTCTCATCAGTGGTACAAATCGGCATGTAGCTTAATAGGAAAAGCTTAGTCTTGATAAGACTAAGGTTATTGGTTCAAATCCAATCTTGCCGATTAAATTTTGAATAGTTGACCTTTAATGAGATGGCAGAGTGGCTAATGCGCTTCACTGTAAATGAAGTAGGATTCCTGTCGGGGGTTCAAATCCCCCTCTCATTATTATTCTCATTCTTCTAAGTTAATATGAAAGGTTGATAGCTTATTTGGCAAAGCATGTTGCTCATAACAACAGGATAGTTGGTTCAATTCCATCTCAACCTACATTCCTTTACATTATTGAATAATCCCTTGAGTGTGGTGAAAAGGGAAACACATTTGACTTAGGATCAAAATTTTGCGGGTTCAAGTCCCGTCACTCTTATTATTCCGATAACCATCAGCGGTTATTTTTGAAGATATTATGATTAAAGCCTTTAGAAAAGAAAATCCTGTTTTTTCAATAATAAACACTATTTTTATAGATCTACCGGCCCCTTCTAATATTAGTTATTTATGAAATTTCGGATCATTATTAGGAGTATGTTTAATTATACAGATTATCACAGGAGTATTATTAGCTATGCATTATTGTTCAGATATAAGTTTGGCTTTTTCTTCTGTTGCACATATTACTCGAGACGTTAATTATGGATTTATTTTGAGATATTTACATGCTAATGGTGCTTCTATGTTTTTTTTATGTGTATATATACATATAGGAAGAGGAATTTATTATGGTAGTTATACAAAAACTATGGTTTGGAATGTAGGGATAATTATATATATACTAATGATGGGAACTGCTTTTATAGGATATGTCTTACCATGAGGCCAAATGTCTTTTTGGGCTGCAACGGTTATTACTAATATATTATCTGCAATCCCCTATATTGGAGAAGATATAGTAAAATGGGTATGAGGTGGATTTAGTGTATCAAATGCAACATTAAATCGATTTTTTAGTCTTCATTATTTATTACCTTTTGTATTAGCTGGATTAGCCGTAATTCATTTAATTGTTTTACATGTAGATGGATCAAATAACCCAATCGGAGTCCGATCCGATATAGATAAAATACCATTTCATTCTTATTATGTATTCAAAGATCTATACGGGGCTATTATATTAATAATAATAACGGCAGTGTTGGTTTTTTTATGTCCTTATGAATTAGGAGACCCCGAAAACTTTCAACAAGCTAACCCTTTAGTGACTCCTGTTCATATTATGCCGGAGTGGTATTTTTTATTTGCATATGCTATATTACGTTCAATTCCTAATAAATTAGGAGGAGTATTGGCCTTAACTTCAAGTTTATTAATATTATTTCTATTGCCTTTTTTACATCAAAGTTATTTAAAAGGTTTAACTTTTAGGCCCTTAAGTAAATTATTCTTTTGATTTTTTATCGCAGATTTTCTCTTATTAACATGAATTGGGGGCCAACCCGTGGAAGATCCCTATATTTTAGTTGGGCAAATGGCTTCAATCTTTTATTTTTCTTACTTTTTATTATTGTTCCCATTTATAAGTAATTTAGAAAACAAATTATTACAATTAAATTAATAAATAGTCATTCCTACCCCTTAACCGGGGTTATAAGAGAAGCATTTATAGCTCAAAAGGTAGAGCATTTCCCTTGTAAGGAAGAAGTTATGGGTTCAATTCCCATTAAATGTTCCATGACTATGAAAATTTTTAGTGCAGCCATTAATTATTCAAAAAATTGGCTGGAAAATCCTATGTCCATAAAAACATAAAATGACTGTAGAAATTTTAAGTGCGGCCAAATTTGTAGGCGCAGGGGCTGCCACTATTGGTGCAGCAGGAAGTGGGGCAGGAATTGGATCTGTTTTTGGTAACCTTATAATAGGTTACGCCAGAAATCCCTCTTTAAAACAACAATTGTTTACTTATGCTATTTTAGGTTTTGCTTTATCAGAAGCTATGGGGTTATTTTGTTTAATGATGGCCTTTCTAATATTATTTGCCCTTTAAATAAAATTAGCAAATTCAGGCCCAACTAAGTTGGGTCCGCTAAATTTAACTTAATTATAGACTAATCCGACAGATTGAGAAAACAAGAGATGGGATGGCTGAGCGTGGTAAAGCAACAGTTTGCTAAACTGAAGCCCTAAGGGGCTCATGGGTTCAAATCCCATTCTCATCATCTATGGACGACCCTCAGGGAATATATCAATTGGTAGATTATCTACTTTGGGAGTAGAAGGTTATGGGTTCAATTCCCATTCCCCTGATATGTTAAATTTGGTTTTTATGTTTCCTTTAATAGGGATATTTCTTCTTATAATAACCTCAAGAGATAAAACTGAAAAATTGAAAAAAATTGCATTAGAATGGTCTTTGTTTACACTTACTGCTACTATTTTATTATGGGCCTCATTTGATAGGGAAGGTCAAATTCAAATTATAAAAAAAATCAATTGAATTATTATAGAGCCCCTCTTTGGACCAATAATTTTTGGCGTAGATGGGGTTTCAATCTTTTTTGTAATACTGACCGCGTTCTTAATCCCTATTTGTGTGTTAATAAGTTGAAATTCAATAAAATATTTAATTAAAGAATTTTTATTATGTTTATTTTTGATAGAAATTTTATTAATAGGAGTATTTACCATATTAGACTTAATTGGGTTTTATATATTATTTGAGGGAATTTTAATACCAATGTTTCTAATTATAGGGATTTGGGGGTCCCGAGAAGAAAAAGTTCAAGCCGCATATTATTTTTTCTTTTACACCTTTATAGGTTCAGTTTTTATGTTACTAGGAATTTTTACATTATATAGTTTAACAGGAACAACTGATTATCAAGCATTATGTAGTCTAAATTTTGAAAAATATGCTCAATATTTAATATTTATGGGTTTCTTTTTTAGTTTAGCTATAAAAATTCCAAAAATTCCCTTTCACATTTGATTACCACAAGCACATGTAGAGGCCCCTGTCGCCGGTTCTGTAATTTTGGCCGGTATTTTATTAAAATTAGGGGGATATGGCTTTTTACGATTTTCTTGACCACTTTTACCTGACGCTTCAGAATATTTTTCCCCTCTAATTCAAACACTTAGTGTTTTAGCTATAATTTATGGGAGTTTAACCACTTGTAGGCAAGTAGACTTTAAACGAATAATTGCTTATTCTTCTGTCGCTCATATGGGATTAGTGACTTTAGGAATATTTAGCCACTCGACACAAGGGCTAATAGCAGCAATTTATTTAATGTTAGCTCATGGTTTAGTAAGTTCCGCCCTATTCATTGCAGTTACATTTTTATATGAGCGCCACCATACACGTCTTATAAAATATTATAGAGGAATTACTATTTCTATGCCCTTATTTAGTATATTATTTTTAATATTTATATTAGTAAATATTGGCATCCCTTTAAGTTGTAACTTTATAGGGGAATTTCTTTCTTTATTAGCAGCATTCGAATATAGTTATATAGTAGGCGTGTTAGCTTCGTTAGGCATGGTTTTATCCGCAGCATATTCAATGTACCTCTATAATCGAGTCTGTTTTGGAACCCCCTCTAAGTCTTTAAAATTTTCTAGAGATTTAAGTAGGCGCGAGTTTTATGTCCTATTACCATTAGTATTGTTAGTTTTTATAATTGGGGTCTTCCCCGTCATTATTACGGATGTTATAAAAAATTATTTCTAAAGCCCGATCGATCGGGCTTAGTCCATCGTTCAATTAAAGGGTGAGAGTAGCTCAGCGGTAGAGCGCTGGTTTGTGGGACCAGAGGCCGAGAGTTCAAGCCTCTTCTCTCCCCCATACCTATTAAAACTCAACCGTAAAATTAATTCCAATAATTATTCGCTCCTATCGTCTAATGGTTAGGACATAAGCTTTTCGAGCTTAGAATGGGAGTTCAAACCTCCTTGGGAGTAACGAGTCTTATTTTATTTGAATTGAGATAAAGTGGAAGGATTATTTTTTTTATTTGGGGTTAATGTTCTTTTTTCTGGAATAATGGTAATATCTGCTCTTAACCCGGTGCACTCAGTCCTTTGATTAATAGTCGCATTCACTAACGCCTCCGCATTGTTTATTCTTTTAAATGTAGAATTTATAGCATTAATTTTTTTAATTATTTATGTCGGGGCAATTGCAATTTTATTTTTATTTGTCATAATGATGCTTAATTTAGCAGATTTAGGGGGAAGCGAAGATATGTCAAATTATTTACTTGCAGGATTGATAATTGGTATAGTTTTTTTATTTGAAATTTGAATTTGACAAAACCATCAGGAGACCCCTCCTATGGCCTTTATTTATTCCGCTGGAACAAATTATTGAGATTACACCGCAGCATACACTAATATAGAAATAATAGGAAGAATTTTATATACAGAACTTTATTATTTATTTATAGTTGCTAGTTTTGTTTTATTAGTAGCAATGATAGGAGCAATAGTTTTAACTCATGATATGGGTACAGAAATAAAAAGACAAGATATCTTTATCCAAACAAGTCGACAACTTTGATTATAAAATGTCTGATTATTTAGGTATATTTTTATTATTATTATTTAGTGTATCTCTTTCAACTGTTATTTCTGGTGCCTCCTATATTGTAGGGGTAAAACAACCAGACTGTGAGAAAGTATCCATTTACGAATGTGGCTTTGATCCTTTTGAATCTTCTAGAGCCCCCTTTTCTGTAAGATTTTTTTTAGTTGGGATATTGTTTATGATTTTTGATTTAGAAATTTCATTTCTATTCCCCTGAAGCGTAACATCAAACCAAATTGATTTATTAGGGTTTTGAATATTAATATTGTTTTTAATAATATTAACTTTGGGATTAATATATGAATGAATTTTAGGTGGCCTAGATTGAGAATAATAAATACCGGGAACACTTAAGCGCCCCCGGTACCCTATAATGTCTGTAATTTAAAGGTAAAATATCTATCTTCGGAATAGATTATAGGGGTTCAAGTCCCTTCAGACATTCAAGCTTAATATATTTCATTGAGAAAATATGTATTATGAATATTTAACTATTGGTGTAATTTTATTTATATTAGGGGTTTTAGGAATTGTTTTAAATAGAAGCAATATAATTATTATGTTAATGTGTATTGAATTAATGTTATTGGCTATTTCATTTTTATTTTTAATAAATTCGATTGCTATTGATAATATAACAGGCCAAATATTTACTATAATGATATTAACTATTGCAGCAGCAGAATCTGCAATAGGGTTGGCTATTTTAGTCGCTTATTATAGAATTAGGGGGACGATCGCCATTAAAACTCTTAATCTCTTAAGGGGTTAGCCCCCGTTAATCCATAATATAATGAATTTTTATAAGAATTAGGCGCAATAAAAATTATTAATCCAGCCGAGCCTTATTATCGTTCGGCTTGGAAATTATTTCTATATATTTTATTTCAATTTCCGGATCACCATTTCTACAAATCAGAATTGAACTGATATTTTTTTGATTAACAATCAAATGCTTTACCTTAAGCTATCGTAGAAATTTACGGGATTAACGGGAATTGAACCCGTATTTATCGGATGACAACCAATTGTTATTCCAATTTAACTATAATCCCAAGGAAGATAAGCTTTAAATTCATCTTATCTTCGTCCTTATTTATTATTAATAATTATAATTTAATAGAATTATTAAATTAGATTAGTAATAAGAGTTTAGTAACCCTTAGCCAAACTTACTTAGGTCCTATCGACGTTTTAGTCTTAAACGATCCAATATAATGGAAACATAAAATAATATTTAGTTTCTCACTTAAGATGCTTTCAGTGATTAACTTAAAAGGTAATTTACCAATATAGTTTTACTGTCGTGGCTATCCAACGTACTTCCCCTTAAATTGGGCACCAGAGGACAACTAATTATTCGGTCCTTTCGTACTAGAAAATAGAGATATCTATGTTTCCTTTACAAATTGTAGATAGAAACCGATCTGGCTCACGCCGATCTGAACTCAAATCATGTGCGGTTTTAATGGACGAACAGTCCAACCCTTGGGGGCGGCTGCACCCCCAGGATACCACAATTCAACATCGAGGTCGCAAACATCGTTGTCGATATGAACTCTCGAACGATATTACGCTGTTATCCCCATGGTAACTTTTATCCGTTGATCGTTAGCTTTCCCATTTAATACTAACGGGTCATTATAACCCACGAAAAATCATCCCTAATAAATCTTCGTGTCAGCTCGGAAAATTATCCTCGCTGTCAGGCTTTAAACTAAATCTATTATTTTATTCACCTTTGTACACCTTCGTTACTATTTAGAAGGCAGTCGCCCCAACTAAACTGTCTGCTTTACACTTTTACTTTTTTTTGAACCTTAAATTATTAAAAAGTGGTTTTTCATTAAAGTCAAAACTATTGTTTAGTTCCCACATAATCTACACATTAATAAAAAAAGAATTATATAAATTTCCAGTAAAGCTCAATGGGGTCTTCTCGTCTAACAATTTGTACGTAGTATCTTCACTACGGCTCCAATTTCACAGGTTTTTATCTTGAGACAGCGGGGCGCTTGTTAAGCCATTCATACTTGCCAACAATTAATTGGCTATGGATTGCGCTACATTATCACGGTCAGTTTTACCGCGGCCATTGAATTGTCCTTAATCAAATAACTTTATCCCAGTTTATTATTTAAGTTAGGATACAATCATTGGGCAGGCCTCACTTCCAATACTTAATTTTTTATTAAAATTTGCTGGAAGCTATGTTTTTGGTAAACAGTCAACACCCCCTGTTTTCTGCGATCTAACTTAACCCCTAATGAGTTGTTAAGTTTTGACTCTCTTTCTTGCGAACTTACAGAGACAATTTGCCGAGTTCCTTAAGATAAATTCAACCATCAATTCGACCCTCTTGTGTTAGTTTATAGTACAGTCATCCTTTATTGTGATCTAATATTATTTCCTGACGCCCGCAGCGCTTAAATGAGTTCCCCCATCGATTAATTTTAGGGACTGAATAATCCAATTCGGTTAATCCTTTAATTGGAAACCTTAGGTCGATTGAGCAGCGATTATCACACTGTATTTTACTCATGTTCGCATTATCACTTTTGATTTTAGCTATTGCTTACTCTATAACAAAACGTTCTGCTACCAAATTATAATTTCAGAGTTTGGGTTTATTGACTTTCTTTTTCTTAAGCCATCAAAATTTTAGGGGCTAACCAACTTATTGAGTGAACTATTACGTAATCTATTTAAGATGGCTGGTTCCAAGCCTACTTTCTCATTATCTAAGTCGACCCTACTTCGGGTTCCAGATTCTGCCCCTTTTACACTTAGATATTATTTGTGACCTTAACTTCTGATCTGGGTTGTGTCCCTTTTGACAATCCACCTTCTCGCGAATTGTCTGTTTGTCATAAATTTCTTCTAACACATTCATAGTTTGATTTTACTTAGTAAGGATAAACCCCCTAAGTTTATTCAGTGCTTTACCTTGTTAGAATACAATATGACACACTACTTCTATAGTTTTCGCAGAAAACCAGCTATTCCAAGGACGATTGGCTTTTCACCCCTAATCACAAATTATCCGAGATTTTTGCCACAATCACCGGTTCGTTCTTCCACCCGTCAATTAAGAAGGTTTCAAACTATTCATAATTAGATCCCTTGGTTTCGGGTAATATTTAACTAAACGCATAATTTATACTTGCTTTCGCTACACCTGCATTTATTGACTTAAGTTTGCCAAATATTTTTCTTGCGAACCCATTATACAAAAGGTACGACGATATTCGTCCGCTTGTTAGTTAACGAATTTCAAGTTCTATTTCACTTATTTCTCTTTCAACTTTCCTTTACAGTACTTATTCGCTATAGGTATGCTATAATAATTAATATTAGATGTATGGTACACCTTTCTTCTAATCGTTATACTATTTATCCCGAAGGGCCTCAACTAACCCCATAGGTTGGAGAGGAGTATTTTATATATACGGGCCTGTTACCCCCTTTGGGGCCCAACCACAGGTTGGGCTTAACTGTAAGATAAGTCTTATCTTACGAATTAATTTTATGGGTTAAAATATGACTTGTGTTCGCTCGCCACTACTTACAATGTCTCGCTTGATTTTTTCTCCTAATACTAAGATGTTTCAGTTTTTAGGGCTACTAATAAGGCATTTGCCTTTAGGTTTTCTGGGAGACTCAGTTATTACCGTTATCGATACTGATTTTTCGTATTTAATAACGTCCTTTATAGCATCCGGGTTATCCTTTCGTAACTAATTTATACTAACCTTTAGGTGTTGAAAGAATTGAACTTTCGACCCTCGTGGTGTAAACACAAAGCTCTGCCAACTGAGCTAAACACCTGATAAAATTAAACCTAGCCTGCATAGCTGGTTCGGTTAGTGCACACAGCGGGACTTGAGCCCGCATCAATTGATTGGAAGTCAAATATTTTACCAATTAAACTATGTGTACATAAGTCCGAGGACATCTTCCAATACCCTCGCTGTGTTACGACTTACTCAGCCTTATAAAATTACTGTAATATTAAATCCGACTAAAATAATGACTTTCCAAGTGCCGATAATTTATTTTATTATACGGGCTATTAGATTATAGCTTCTTTTTATACTTTGAGCTTTTTTACTAGGCAGAGTTGACGGGCGATTTGTACGAACACTAGGGCCATATTCACCGAAACGCTCTACTTTTCGATTACTATTAAATCCAACTTCAAGAAATTATTTCAATTTTCTTTTCGAGTAATATTTTAAAGTTTTATTTCCTTTTTATTCCCCCCTTTATCTAAAACACTGTAGCGCATACGCTGCCCAAAACATAGAGATCATAAGGGCCTGACGTCGTCCTTTTAATTTAATTATTAATAATATACCGACTTACATTAAAGGGTTAAGTCCGTTTTATTTCTCTCACAACACGAACTGACGACGGCCATGCAATACCTGGCCTAACTTGGATTTATTTTAATCTTTATTCTCCGGTTAGGATTCGAGTTTTGGTAAGGTTTCTCGTGTAACATCGAATTAAACTACACGCTCCTCTAATTGGAATAGTGAACCGCCAAATTTTTTGAATTTTAATCTTGCAATCGTACTCTTCAGGTGGAATTTGGAAGTTTTTCAAGACACATTTTCTATATATCTAATATTCATCGTTTACAGCATGGACGACTAGGGTATCTAATCCTATTAGCTCCCCATGCTTTCGTGTCTCGGTGTCAGTTAAAGCTAGTAGATTGCTTTCGCCTTTGGTATTCCATTTTATATTAAAACATTCTACCGTTACATAAAAGTTCTATCTACTTCTTTTTAACTCTAAATTATTAATCACCTACACACCCTTTACACCTGTTTTACAATAAAAACTTAGGCCTTACGTATAACCGCATCTGCTGGCACGTATATTAGACAGCCCATATATGCGATATCTCTGTGTCATACTTTCATATATTGCACAAGATTCTCTACTGCTGCCTCTTTATGAGTCTTCCCCTTATTTCAGTGAAAGTGTGGCCTTTCGGCTACGCATTTTCGGCAAGGAGGTTATTATTTCTCCTTCAACCTAATACAATTCCGGCCTATCAAACCCCCGCGAGGGCTCGGTTAGTTCCAGAATATTACTCACCTGTCCAGGACAACATCGAATATACAATTCAAAATTCCCCAATGAATATATCACTCAATAAATTCTATCCTTAGCATGTATGATAAGTACCGCACGCTTTTTATTTTCCCCAAAATCAAGGGAATTGCTCAAGATTGGATTTGAACCAATAACCTAAACATTTTCAGTGTTTTGCTCTACCTATTGAGCTACCTGCGCCTTTTATTAGGTGAAAAGAGGAATTGAACCTCTATCTTATTACGTATGAGATAATTGTTTTACCTTTTAAACTATATCACCGGATTATCCATAGGAATAAAATTAAAACCTTAAGCTTTTGGTGGAGTCTACAGGTCTCGAACCTGTAACCATATGCTTGCAAAGCCTATGCTCTACCTATTGAGCTAAAACCCCCAAGGGGCTTATACAACCCCGGAAATAAATAAAGTTGTAAAGATTATCATGATTAGCGCATAATTAAATACCATACCCGATTGTAAATTACTAATTTTTTGTGTTATATTTATAATTACAGATGAAATCCCTCTTGGTCCTAAGATTTCTAATAAGCCCCTATCTATTACTTTATAAGAAATTAAATGACCAAATTTTCATACATTGGCTATAATAAAATGATTAATTATATAATTAAATTGTCAAGCAGAATTTAAAAAGGTATACATAGAATGATAAATGCCTTTATTATAAAAAGTCTCCCCCTGTGCCCCTATTAAAACATAATAGCCCCAAAGTCTGTTATATAATAACAAAGCGCAAAATCCACCAGATAAACTTAAAATAACTGGTAATATTTTTATATAATTTGGGATTATAGGGTGAATTATATTTGATAATATTATTTCTTTAGTTAAATAACCAACAAAAATACTTCCTAAAGCTAAAAAAAATAAGGGGAAAAGAATATTTAAAGAAGACTCGTGTGCATTTATCAGAACCTCTTTTTTAGAATTAGGGTTAGTTAAAAAAGTAAAATAGATTAGCCTTATAGAGTAAAAGGCAGTTAATAAAGCAGAGATACTTCCTAACCAATAAGCAAAAGCTATATAATATTTATCAAAAAGTAATTCTAATATTAAGTCTTTTGAATAAAAACCCGTTAAGTAAGGAAACCCCATTAAAGATAAAGAACCGATTAAAACCATAACATAAGTTAAGGGTATTGATTTTAAGAGCCCCCCCATTTTTCGCAAATCTTGTTCGTCATTTACGGCATGTATTACAGATCCGGCACTTAAAAATAAAAGTGCTTTAAAAAACGCATGATTCATTAGATGAAAAAGACTAATTGAATAATTAGATATCCCACAAACCATAACCATATAGCCCAATTGACTACAAGTTGAATAAGCAATGACTTTTTTTAAATCATTTTGAACTAACCCGCTAGTCGCAGCAAAAAAAGCCGTAAGCGCCCCCATAATTGTAACAAAAATTAGCGTTAAAGGCGTTTTTTCAAAAAGTGGGGCAGACCTGATGATTAAAAACACCCCCGCGGTTACCATCGTGGCCGCATGTATCAAAGCAGAAACGGGAGTTGGGCCCTCCATTGCATCCGGTAATCAGGTATGTAATCCCAATTGTGCTGATTTACCAATAGCGCCAAGAAATAATAATAAACATATTATAGTTAAATTTATATTATTAATTGGACCAATAAGAATTCCATTAATAACAGAAAATTCTAATGTCCCAAATTCCTTTATTAACATTATCATCGCTAAAACTAACCCTATGTCTCCTACCCGATTAACTAGCATTGCTTTAATTGCGGCTCTATTCGCTTTTATTCTAGTAAATCAAAAATTAATTAATAAATAAGAACACAACCCGACACCCTCTCACCCAATAAATAATTGAATATAATTATCGCTAGTAACTAAAACTATCATTAAAAAAGTAAATAGAGACAAATAACTCATAAATCTTGGGACGTGGGGGTCCCCTGCCATATAACCAGTTGAATAGATATGCACCAAGGCAGACACGCTTGTTATAACAATTAACATTATTGCAGTTAAACTATCAAATTGTAAGCCAAAATCAGTAGACAATAAATCAGAATCAACCCACCTTCATAATTTTAAATATGTGGTAGACAAACTTAATGTTGTTTCATAAAAAATAAAACAAGAAATAATAATTGTCAATGTTATGCAACTAGATGTAAATATCCCGGCTCCCTTTGCTCCAATTTTTCTCCCAAATAAGCCCGAAATAAAAGCACTTAATAGAGGCAAAAAAAGTATTAATATATACATATTTTCTTTAATTATGAGTATTAAAGGAATATCATAAACCCGATAGGGAGCCAACTCAAAAAAGGTTGGCCACGACCAATTAATAAATCAACTTCTTACTCTATTTAATATATGCTTATTGTTGCATCATATGTTAATTGAAGTAAGAAGTTAGGAGAAATCATAAGAAATAAAATAAAAAAGAAAGAAACACCAATTAATAAAGATTTTTTAAAATCTAGTTGATCTTTTCTTTTATTCAACACTTTTTGTCAAATTAGTAAGGGGTAGCCTGTTTGAAATTTTATTATTTTAACTATTCTAACATAATAAACCCCTGCTATTACTGAACAAATTACAATTATTAGAGAAATTAAATAATAACCCGCAGATATGCCCGATAATAATATTAATCATTTACTAAAAAATCCAGCTAAAGGCGGAATTCCGGCTATAGATAAAAAAGTTAAAGTTAAAGTAATAGATAAAACCGGATTATCTCTAGATAGCCCCCCTAATTCTACTAAAAGTCCTTTATAAAGGCTTAAAGATAAGATAATTGAAAAGCTACAAATTGACATGAGAATATAAATTATCATATAAATTAGGCTTGCTTGTAAACCCTCAAAAGATCCGATTGCTATTCCGAATAAAATAAACCCTATATGACTTATTCCACTATAAGCAAATAATCGCATTATTTTGGTTTGATTTAATGCCCCAATAGATCCATAAATTATGGAGAGAACCGCACAAATTAATATTACATTTACTATAGGTCCAATTTGAACTAAAATAGCAAATCCTGCTATTTTCGGGATAGTAGCTAATAGGGCTGTAATGGTAACGGGGGCCCCTTCATATACATCGGGGGCTCACATATGGAAAGGAGCTGCAGATAATTTGAATAATAAGGAAATTGTTATAAAAATTTTCCCAACTTCTCCGCTTAATAATAATAAATTTTCTTCATAATTTATTATATTTGCCCCCTGGGAAATCCCTTGTATGCTTGTTTCTCCTGTTAATCCATATAATAATGCGCAACCAAATAAAAATAAGCCGGAAGAAAGTGCCCCCAACACAAAAAATTTTAAACCTGCTTCTGTACCATAAGCACTATCTCTTTTTAAGGCTACTAAAATAAATAAAGATAATGTTTGTAATTCTAATGTTAAATATAAAGAAAGTCAATTTATAGAGGACACTAAAAGTAAAGAACTAAGAGTAACAATTAATATTAAAACAGGAGATGTTTTATCTTCTAAAGAGCTTATTAATAAAATAGAAATTGAGCCAATTATTATTATTAATTTTATTATGACCATTCAATTATTGATACTTAAAAGACCATTAGATAACTGAAGGGCATCAAATGCCTGAAAATTAAATATGTTGTTTGAGGGGTGGAAACAAACTAATACACCAACTATGAATAAAAAACTGATTGATACTTTTAAAGTAGACAATTTAATACCATAAATTACTAATCCTAATATAATTATGCTTAATAAAATTTCTGGATATAAAATTATATTGTATATCTCAAACATTTTATCTTTTCTTTTCCATATGCGACGAGGAGATTCTTAAATAAGTAGAGATAGGAGTCGAACCCATATACCCAGATAATGAGTCTGGTAACTAGCCATTAGTTTACTCTACAATAAACTCAAAGATTAAATAGAACCTAACCGGGTTGATTCGTGGTTGACAGAAGATGTTGGGCTTGAACCAACATTAAAAACTTTGAAGGCTTTTAGTTTACCATTAACTTAATCTTCTAATTTTGCTTATTCATTAATATATTCCCATTTGTTGACTATTCGAATAGAAAATTATAGGGGTGCAGGAGTCGAACCTGCAACTTTAAGACCAAAACTTAACGCCATACCATTTGGCTAACCCCTAAAAAACTGTCAGGAAAATTCCTTGACAGTTGAGCTCGGCTGGAATATTATGACCCTCATCAATACATAAAAATAAAAAGATATAATCATACTACATCAACAAAGTGTCAATACCATGCTGCTGCTTCAAAACCAAAATGGTGATGTCTGGTAAACTGATGATTTATTAGTCTAAAAAGACATACCAATAAAAAAGAACTTCCAATTAAAACGTGGGCCCCATGTGCTCCTGTTGTTATAAAAAAGGTTGTTCCATAAACAGAATCTGAGATTGTAAAGGGGGCTTCATAATATTCCATCGCTTGTAATGCGGTAAAAATAATTCCTAATAATACTGTTATAGTAAGCCCTATTATCGCCTCTTTTCTTTCCCCACTAATTATTGCATGGTGGGCTCAAGTAACAGTTGCGCCAGAACTAAGTAAAACAGCAGTATTTAATAGTGGAACGGAAAAAGGATTTAACGGATAAACTCCTTGTGGGGGTCATATTGCCCCTACTTCAATTGTGGGAGCTAAACTGCTATGAAAAAACGCTCAAAATAAAGAAACAAATAAAAAAACTTCTGATATAATAAATAAAATCATACCATATTTTAATCCTTGTTTAACAATTAACGTATGATGGCCTTGAAATGTCGACTCTCTAATCACGTCTCGCCATCAAACTATCATAGTAAAAGTTAATGTCATCAGGCCTAAGATTAAAACTCAACTTTGACTATAATGAAAATACATCACGGCCCCAACTGTAGTAAAAAAAGCACCACAAGCGCCAATATATGGTCAAGGGCTTGGGTCCACTAAATGATATGGATGATAAGAGTGTTGTATCATAATATCTTCAATTTCAACCCAGTAGGATTTGAACCTACAACCTCTTCCTTAGAAGGGAAATGCTCTACCTCTTGAGCTATAGATTATAGATTTGGACTAAGCCCGATCGATCGGGCTTTAGACTATTCGACCCAACCGCCCCGTTGGGTTAATGTAATACAATAGTATCACTTAAGTAAATTGTCGTAAGTAGACTAAATACATAGGCCTGAATTATTGCTACGGCCATTTCTAATATAGTAATAAATAACATAACTAACATAGGGAATAAACTTAATACAAATAGGCCATTGGCTAACATGGTAAAAGTAAAACCTGAAATGATCGCAAATAATAAGTGGCCTGCTGTTAAATTGGCCGCTAATCTTAATCCTAATGAAAGAGCCCGGGATAAATAACTAAGCGTTTCAATAGGGACAAGTATAAAAGCCAAAGCTAAAGGGGCCCCGCCTGGCATAAAAATACTTAAAAAATTTCATTTAAATTTTATTATACCTAATAATATAACTCCGATTAATATAGATAATGACAACCCAAAAGTTATTACTATATGTACTGTTGGGGTAAATATATAGGGAAATAAACCCAATATGTTTAACATACCTATATAGAGAAAAAGACTTAAAACAAGAGGAAAATATTTTTCCCCTGGTGCTCCTAAGTTATCTCTAACAACTGAGCGTATATTTAAATAAATTATTTCCATTAAAATTTGTCATCTACGTGGAATTAATCAATCCCCTTTTAATAACAATAAAATGGCCATAATCGCAATTACCATCATCATTGAAGAATTAGTAAAGGTTATGGGTCAATCCTCAAAAAGGGCTTGTATTGTTATTAATCTTATTATATTAAATTGATCAAAATAGGCAGCTAACATTGTGTATCTTGTTTATGTAAAAAAAGTCGTTTAAATATATTGAATTGCGCATTTGCTTCTTCTCAACTCACAAGATTAAGAGACGGGCTATAGGGCTTAGACCGAACCGCTAATTGTTGTTGAATTTTAGGTAATATTGAAGAAACCAAAATGGAAAATAAAATAAACAAAGTAATTAAAACTCAAGTATATTGTGTTAAAAAACTTGTTAAATCTAGTTGTGGCATGATGGTGTGATTGGATTCGAACCAACAACTACCAGGTTAAAAGCCTATTACTCTACCACATGAGTTTCACACCATTCGGGCTCTTGAATCCCAACCATGGACTATCGGACTTATCTTATGAGTTAAGATTAATTTTAATCCAGGTTAGGTTCGAGTTAGGAATCCAAATTAGCCCTTTTCCATATTAAGTTATTCGGTTTGAGCAGCAATTCAATTTATATATTTGTCTAAAGAAACTGCCTCTATAACAATCGGCATAAAGGAGTGATTGGCACCACATATTTCCGAACATTGACCATAAAATACTCCGGGTCGTTTTATTAAAAAACTTGTTTGATTTAATCGACCAGGAACTGCATCAATTTTTATAGATAAAGATGGAACTGTAAATGCATGTAATACGTCTGCCCCTGTTACCAGAACTCGGACTTGGGTTTGGATAGGTACGACTATTCTATTATCTACTTCTAATAATCTTAAATCGCCAGTGTTTAAATCAGAAGTTGGAATCATATACGAATCAAATTCTATAGTGTCTGTTCCGTAATCTGAATATTCATAAGATCAATATCATTGATGTCCGATCGCCTTAATTGTTAAAGCTGGATCAATAACTTCGTCCATTAAATATAATAATTTTAAAGAAGGGAACGCAATAAAAACTAAAATACCAGCCGGTATTAGTGTTCAAATTACTTCAATTAATGTCCCGTCTGTTAAATAACGATGATAATGTTTGGTTGTTAGACTTCTTATAATTAATCATAAAACCGTAATTATTATTATAATTAAAATAAACATAATTTGGTCGTGAAGAAAGATAATATTTTCCATTATTGGGCTAGCGGCATCTTGGAAACCAAGTTGTCAAGGCTCCGGGGCGTCACAAAGAGCACCTAAAGATAAAAACTTTATATGTATCATATTTTCTTATTATAATGGATAGCCCACCAAGTTTAATTATGGCTGGGCTTATCCAAATTATTTAAAATGCAAACAAAAGGTAGTTCGTTATATGTGTGATGAGCAGGTGGAGAGTCATGTATTCACTCTAAAGAGGCCTGATGCCCACTATTTTCCATTCACCCTACAAATTTTACTTCTTGACAATATGTATCATATAGAATATATAAAAACCAAACAATTGCTATAATTGAGATTACTGAGCCTAAAGAACTAACTTGGTTTCATCCTGCAAAACTGTCTGCATAATCAGAGTATCGTCTTGGGAACCCGGCTAACCCTAAAAAATGTTGTGGAAAAAAAGTTAGATTTACCCCAATAAACATCAATCAAAAATGTATTTTTCCATATATTTCATTATAACAATATCCTGAGATTTTACCAAATCAATAATAAAATCCCCCAAATATAGCAAAAATCGCGCCCATTGATAAAACATAATGGAAATGTGCAACCACATAGTATGTGTCGTGTAATACGACATCTAAGGAACTGTTTGCTAAAACAATACCAGTTAAACCTCCAATAGTAAATAAAAAGATAAAACCAATTGCTCATAACATTGGCGTATCTAATCGGATATAACCCCCGAAAATTGTAGCAATTCAACTAAATATTTTTATACCTGTTGGAACTGCTATTATCATTGTGGCTGCTGTAAAATAGGCACGTGTGTCTACATCCATTCCAACTGTAAACATATGATGGGCCCATACGATAAATCCTAATATCCCAATGGATGCCATGGCATAAACCATACCCAAATAACCAAATATTTGTTTTTTAGCCGCAAATGTGGGTACAATTTGTGAGACAATCCCAAATCCTGGTAAAATTAAAATATATACTTCTGGGTGCCCAAAAAATCAAAATAAATGTTGATATAAAATTGGGTCCCCCCCGCCTGCTGGATCAAAAAATGTTGTGTTAAAATTTCTATCGGTTAAAAGCATAGTAATTGCTCCAGCTAAAACGGGCAATGCTAATACTAATAATATTGTTGTTAATAAAATAGATCAAACGAATAAAGGTAATCTGTCCATAGTCATCCCTGGCGCCCTCATATTTAAAATTGTAGTTATAAAATTAATAGAGCTTAATATGGAGGAAATTCCGGCCAAATGAAGACTAAATATTGCCATATCTACCGAACCCCCAGAATGTGTTTGTATACTTGATAATGGCGGATAGACGGTTCAACCCGTACCAGCCCCTTGTTCTATAAAAGCAGACCCCAATAATAAAATTAGTGCTGGGGGTAATAATCAAAAACTAATATTATTTAACCGAGGGAAAGCCATATCTGGTGCTCCAATATATAATGGAACTAATCAATTACCAAAACCTCCTATCATAACAGGCATTACTAAAAAGAATATCATAACAAAAGCATGTGCCGTTACTATAACATTATATAAATGATCGTCTCCTAACATTGAGCCTGGTGCAGATAACTCCAGTCTAATTAACATACTAAATGCTGTTCCTATCATACCAGCAAAAACCCCAAATAATAAATAAAGAGTTCCAATGTCTTTATGGTTAGTTGAAAATAATCAACGACTTAAATATAAACTCATTTTTTCTTTTAACGTAAATCTATCTTGCCTTTCTTTATCTTTATTCTTATGATAATAAAACAAGATAAGGAAGAATAAATTTGTTGAAAATTCTTAACCATCTAACTAATTGGAAAGATGGCAGAGTGGTTTAATGCAATTGCCTTGAAAGCAGAAACCCCTTAAGGGTTCATGGGTTCAAATCCCATTCTTTCCTTTATACGGGCGTTATAGCATAATTGGTATTGCAATAGTTTGCAAAACTATTAAGTATAGGTTCAACTCCTATTAACGCATTATGAGTTTAATTATTATAAAAATTTTTGTTATACTCCTTCCTTTGCTTCTTTCAATAGCATTTTTAACTTTAGCCGAACGAAAGGTTTTGGGATCTATTCAAATTAGAAAAGGGCCTAATATAATAGGAATCTATGGATTATTACAACCTTTTGCAGATGGTTTAAAGTTATTTACTAAAGAAATTATTATACCCAATCATGCAAATATATGTTTATATATTATTGCTCCTATTTTATCATTAACTCTTGCTTTTATAGCTTGAGCTGTAATCCCCTATGGTCAGGGAGTAATGTTAAGTGACATATCAATAGGCATTTTATATTTATTTGCCGTTTCCTCAATAAGTGTATACGCGGTATTAATGTCTGGATGAGCTAGTAATTCAAAATACGCTTTTTTAGGAGCGATAAGAGCAGCAGCTCAAATGATTAGTTATGAAGTTTCTATTGGATTAATAATAATTTCTGTAGTTTTATGTGTCGGCTCTTTAAATTTAACAAAAATAGTCCTCGCCCAAAGCACAATATGATTTTTTTCTCCTCTTTTCCCGGCAATAATAATGTTTTTTGTTTCGGCTTTAGCAGAGACTAATCGGGTACCTTTTGACTTAACAGAAGGGGAATCAGAGTTAGTGTCGGGATTTAATGTCGAATACTCTTCTATGTCTTTCGCTTTATTCTTTTTAGCAGAATATGCTCATATAATTTTAATGTCTACATTTACCGTATTATTATTTTTAGGCGGATGACTTTCTCCTTTTAATGATACTTATAATTTCTTTTGATTAGGAATGAAAGTTGCACTTATTATTTTTTTATTTATATGAATTCGCGCGACATTGCCTAGAATCAGATATGATCAATTAATGGCTCTTTTATGAAAATCTTATTTACCTTTAAGTTTAGCTTTTGTTATATTAATATCTGGTATCCTTATCGGGTTAAATGGATTGCCATCCTTTTAACCCCACGGATAAGCCATTGTGGTGGAATCGGTAAACACATCAAATTTAAAATTTGACTATTATGAGTTCAAGTCTCATCAGTGGTACAAATCGGCATGTAGCTTAATAGGAAAAGCTTAGTCTTGATAAGACTAAGGTTATTGGTTCAAATCCAATCTTGCCGATTAAATTTTGAATAGTTGACCTTTAATGAGATGGCAGAGTGGCTAATGCGCTTCACTGTAAATGAAGTAGGATTCCTGTCGGGGGTTCAAATCCCCCTCTCATTATTATTCTCATTCTTCTAAGTTAATATGAAAGGTTGATAGCTTATTTGGCAAAGCATGTTGCTCATAACAACAGGATAGTTGGTTCAATTCCATCTCAACCTACATTCCTTTACATTATTGAATAATCCCTTGAGTGTGGTGAAAAGGGAAACACATTTGACTTAGGATCAAAATTTTGCGGGTTCAAGTCCCGTCACTCTTATTATTCCGATAACCATCAGCGGTTATTTTTGAAGATATTATGATTAAAGCCTTTAGAAAAGAAAATCCTGTTTTTTCAATAATAAACACTATTTTTATAGATCTACCGGCCCCTTCTAATATTAGTTATTTATGAAATTTCGGATCATTATTAGGAGTATGTTTAATTATACAGATTATCACAGGAGTATTATTAGCTATGCATTATTGTTCAGATATAAGTTTGGCTTTTTCTTCTGTTGCACATATTACTCGAGACGTTAATTATGGATTTATTTTGAGATATTTACATGCTAATGGTGCTTCTATGTTTTTTTTATGTGTATATATACATATAGGAAGAGGAATTTATTATGGTAGTTATACAAAAACTATGGTTTGGAATGTAGGGATAATTATATATATACTAATGATGGGAACTGCTTTTATAGGATATGTCTTACCATGAGGCCAAATGTCTTTTTGGGCTGCAACGGTTATTACTAATATATTATCTGCAATCCCCTATATTGGAGAAGATATAGTAAAATGGGTATGAGGTGGATTTAGTGTATCAAATGCAACATTAAATCGATTTTTTAGTCTTCATTATTTATTACCTTTTGTATTAGCTGGATTAGCCGTAATTCATTTAATTGTTTTACATGTAGATGGATCAAATAACCCAATCGGAGTCCGATCCGATATAGATAAAATACCATTTCATTCTTATTATGTATTCAAAGATCTATACGGGGCTATTATATTAATAATAATAACGGCAGTGTTGGTTTTTTTATGTCCTTATGAATTAGGAGACCCCGAAAACTTTCAACAAGCTAACCCTTTAGTGACTCCTGTTCATATTATGCCGGAGTGGTATTTTTTATTTGCATATGCTATATTACGTTCAATTCCTAATAAATTAGGAGGAGTATTGGCCTTAACTTCAAGTTTATTAATATTATTTCTATTGCCTTTTTTACATCAAAGTTATTTAAAAGGTTTAACTTTTAGGCCCTTAAGTAAATTATTCTTTTGATTTTTTATCGCAGATTTTCTCTTATTAACATGAATTGGGGGCCAACCCGTGGAAGATCCCTATATTTTAGTTGGGCAAATGGCTTCAATCTTTTATTTTTCTTACTTTTTATTATTGTTCCCATTTATAAGTAATTTAGAAAACAAATTATTACAATTAAATTAATAAATAGTCATTCCTACCCCTTAACCGGGGTTATAAGAGAAGCATTTATAGCTCAAAAGGTAGAGCATTTCCCTTGTAAGGAAGAAGTTATGGGTTCAATTCCCATTAAATGTTCCATGACTATGAAAATTTTTAGTGCAGCCATTAATTATTCAAAAAATTGGCTGGAAAATCCTATGTCCATAAAAACATAAAATGACTGTAGAAATTTTAAGTGCGGCCAAATTTGTAGGCGCAGGGGCTGCCACTATTGGTGCAGCAGGAAGTGGGGCAGGAATTGGATCTGTTTTTGGTAACCTTATAATAGGTTACGCCAGAAATCCCTCTTTAAAACAACAATTGTTTACTTATGCTATTTTAGGTTTTGCTTTATCAGAAGCTATGGGGTTATTTTGTTTAATGATGGCCTTTCTAATATTATTTGCCCTTTAAATAAAATTAGCAAATTCAGGCCCAACTAAGTTGGGTCCGCTAAATTTAACTTAATTATAGACTAATCCGACAGATTGAGAAAACAAGAGATGGGATGGCTGAGCGTGGTAAAGCAACAGTTTGCTAAACTGAAGCCCTAAGGGGCTCATGGGTTCAAATCCCATTCTCATCATCTATGGACGACCCTCAGGGAATATATCAATTGGTAGATTATCTACTTTGGGAGTAGAAGGTTATGGGTTCAATTCCCATTCCCCTGATATGTTAAATTTGGTTTTTATGTTTCCTTTAATAGGGATATTTCTTCTTATAATAACCTCAAGAGATAAAACTGAAAAATTGAAAAAAATTGCATTAGAATGGTCTTTGTTTACACTTACTGCTACTATTTTATTATGGGCCTCATTTGATAGGGAAGGTCAAATTCAAATTATAAAAAAAATCAATTGAATTATTATAGAGCCCCTCTTTGGACCAATAATTTTTGGCGTAGATGGGGTTTCAATCTTTTTTGTAATACTGACCGCGTTCTTAATCCCTATTTGTGTGTTAATAAGTTGAAATTCAATAAAATATTTAATTAAAGAATTTTTATTATGTTTATTTTTGATAGAAATTTTATTAATAGGAGTATTTACCATATTAGACTTAATTGGGTTTTATATATTATTTGAGGGAATTTTAATACCAATGTTTCTAATTATAGGGATTTGGGGGTCCCGAGAAGAAAAAGTTCAAGCCGCATATTATTTTTTCTTTTACACCTTTATAGGTTCAGTTTTTATGTTACTAGGAATTTTTACATTATATAGTTTAACAGGAACAACTGATTATCAAGCATTATGTAGTCTAAATTTTGAAAAATATGCTCAATATTTAATATTTATGGGTTTCTTTTTTAGTTTAGCTATAAAAATTCCAAAAATTCCCTTTCACATTTGATTACCACAAGCACATGTAGAGGCCCCTGTCGCCGGTTCTGTAATTTTGGCCGGTATTTTATTAAAATTAGGGGGATATGGCTTTTTACGATTTTCTTGACCACTTTTACCTGACGCTTCAGAATATTTTTCCCCTCTAATTCAAACACTTAGTGTTTTAGCTATAATTTATGGGAGTTTAACCACTTGTAGGCAAGTAGACTTTAAACGAATAATTGCTTATTCTTCTGTCGCTCATATGGGATTAGTGACTTTAGGAATATTTAGCCACTCGACACAAGGGCTAATAGCAGCAATTTATTTAATGTTAGCTCATGGTTTAGTAAGTTCCGCCCTATTCATTGCAGTTACATTTTTATATGAGCGCCACCATACACGTCTTATAAAATATTATAGAGGAATTACTATTTCTATGCCCTTATTTAGTATATTATTTTTAATATTTATATTAGTAAATATTGGCATCCCTTTAAGTTGTAACTTTATAGGGGAATTTCTTTCTTTATTAGCAGCATTCGAATATAGTTATATAGTAGGCGTGTTAGCTTCGTTAGGCATGGTTTTATCCGCAGCATATTCAATGTACCTCTATAATCGAGTCTGTTTTGGAACCCCCTCTAAGTCTTTAAAATTTTCTAGAGATTTAAGTAGGCGCGAGTTTTATGTCCTATTACCATTAGTATTGTTAGTTTTTATAATTGGGGTCTTCCCCGTCATTATTACGGATGTTATAAAAAATTATTTCTAAAGCCCGATCGATCGGGCTTAGTCCATCGTTCAATTAAAGGGTGAGAGTAGCTCAGCGGTAGAGCGCTGGTTTGTGGGACCAGAGGCCGAGAGTTCAAGCCTCTTCTCTCCCCCATACCTATTAAAACTCAACCGTAAAATTAATTCCAATAATTATTCGCTCCTATCGTCTAATGGTTAGGACATAAGCTTTTCGAGCTTAGAATGGGAGTTCAAACCTCCTTGGGAGTAACGAGTCTTATTTTATTTGAATTGAGATAAAGTGGAAGGATTATTTTTTTTATTTGGGGTTAATGTTCTTTTTTCTGGAATAATGGTAATATCTGCTCTTAACCCGGTGCACTCAGTCCTTTGATTAATAGTCGCATTCACTAACGCCTCCGCATTGTTTATTCTTTTAAATGTAGAATTTATAGCATTAATTTTTTTAATTATTTATGTCGGGGCAATTGCAATTTTATTTTTATTTGTCATAATGATGCTTAATTTAGCAGATTTAGGGGGAAGCGAAGATATGTCAAATTATTTACTTGCAGGATTGATAATTGGTATAGTTTTTTTATTTGAAATTTGAATTTGACAAAACCATCAGGAGACCCCTCCTATGGCCTTTATTTATTCCGCTGGAACAAATTATTGAGATTACACCGCAGCATACACTAATATAGAAATAATAGGAAGAATTTTATATACAGAACTTTATTATTTATTTATAGTTGCTAGTTTTGTTTTATTAGTAGCAATGATAGGAGCAATAGTTTTAACTCATGATATGGGTACAGAAATAAAAAGACAAGATATCTTTATCCAAACAAGTCGACAACTTTGATTATAAAATGTCTGATTATTTAGGTATATTTTTATTATTATTATTTAGTGTATCTCTTTCAACTGTTATTTCTGGTGCCTCCTATATTGTAGGGGTAAAACAACCAGACTGTGAGAAAGTATCCATTTACGAATGTGGCTTTGATCCTTTTGAATCTTCTAGAGCCCCCTTTTCTGTAAGATTTTTTTTAGTTGGGATATTGTTTATGATTTTTGATTTAGAAATTTCATTTCTATTCCCCTGAAGCGTAACATCAAACCAAATTGATTTATTAGGGTTTTGAATATTAATATTGTTTTTAATAATATTAACTTTGGGATTAATATATGAATGAATTTTAGGTGGCCTAGATTGAGAATAATAAATACCGGGAACACTTAAGCGCCCCCGGTACCCTATAATGTCTGTAATTTAAAGGTAAAATATCTATCTTCGGAATAGATTATAGGGGTTCAAGTCCCTTCAGACATTCAAGCTTAATATATTTCATTGAGAAAATATGTATTATGAATATTTAACTATTGGTGTAATTTTATTTATATTAGGGGTTTTAGGAATTGTTTTAAATAGAAGCAATATAATTATTATGTTAATGTGTATTGAATTAATGTTATTGGCTATTTCATTTTTATTTTTAATAAATTCGATTGCTATTGATAATATAACAGGCCAAATATTTACTATAATGATATTAACTATTGCAGCAGCAGAATCTGCAATAGGGTTGGCTATTTTAGTCGCTTATTATAGAATTAGGGGGACGATCGCCATTAAAACTCTTAATCTCTTAAGGGGTTAGCCCCCGTTAATCCATAATATAATGAATTTTTATAAGAATTAGGCGCAATAAAAATTATTAATCCAGCCGAGCCTTATTATCGTTCGGCTTGGAAATTATTTCTATATATTTTATTTCAATTTCCGGATCACCATTTCTACAAATCAGAATTGAACTGATATTTTTTTGATTAACAATCAAATGCTTTACCTTAAGCTATCGTAGAAATTTACGGGATTAACGGGAATTGAACCCGTATTTATCGGATGACAACCAATTGTTATTCCAATTTAACTATAATCCCAAGGAAGATAAGCTTTAAATTCATCTTATCTTCGTCCTTATTTATTATTAATAATTATAATTTAATAGAATTATTAAATTAGATTAGTAATAAGAGTTTAGTAACCCTTAGCCAAACTTACTTAGGTCCTATCGACGTTTTAGTCTTAAACGATCCAATATAATGGAAACATAAAATAATATTTAGTTTCTCACTTAAGATGCTTTCAGTGATTAACTTAAAAGGTAATTTACCAATATAGTTTTACTGTCGTGGCTATCCAACGTACTTCCCCTTAAATTGGGCACCAGAGGACAACTAATTATTCGGTCCTTTCGTACTAGAAAATAGAGATATCTATGTTTCCTTTACAAATTGTAGATAGAAACCGATCTGGCTCACGCCGATCTGAACTCAAATCATGTGCGGTTTTAATGGACGAACAGTCCAACCCTTGGGGGCGGCTGCACCCCCAGGATACCACAATTCAACATCGAGGTCGCAAACATCGTTGTCGATATGAACTCTCGAACGATATTACGCTGTTATCCCCATGGTAACTTTTATCCGTTGATCGTTAGCTTTCCCATTTAATACTAACGGGTCATTATAACCCACGAAAAATCATCCCTAATAAATCTTCGTGTCAGCTCGGAAAATTATCCTCGCTGTCAGGCTTTAAACTAAATCTATTATTTTATTCACCTTTGTACACCTTCGTTACTATTTAGAAGGCAGTCGCCCCAACTAAACTGTCTGCTTTACACTTTTACTTTTTTTTGAACCTTAAATTATTAAAAAGTGGTTTTTCATTAAAGTCAAAACTATTGTTTAGTTCCCACATAATCTACACATTAATAAAAAAAGAATTATATAAATTTCCAGTAAAGCTCAATGGGGTCTTCTCGTCTAACAATTTGTACGTAGTATCTTCACTACGGCTCCAATTTCACAGGTTTTTATCTTGAGACAGCGGGGCGCTTGTTAAGCCATTCATACTTGCCAACAATTAATTGGCTATGGATTGCGCTACATTATCACGGTCAGTTTTACCGCGGCCATTGAATTGTCCTTAATCAAATAACTTTATCCCAGTTTATTATTTAAGTTAGGATACAATCATTGGGCAGGCCTCACTTCCAATACTTAATTTTTTATTAAAATTTGCTGGAAGCTATGTTTTTGGTAAACAGTCAACACCCCCTGTTTTCTGCGATCTAACTTAACCCCTAATGAGTTGTTAAGTTTTGACTCTCTTTCTTGCGAACTTACAGAGACAATTTGCCGAGTTCCTTAAGATAAATTCAACCATCAATTCGACCCTCTTGTGTTAGTTTATAGTACAGTCATCCTTTATTGTGATCTAATATTATTTCCTGACGCCCGCAGCGCTTAAATGAGTTCCCCCATCGATTAATTTTAGGGACTGAATAATCCAATTCGGTTAATCCTTTAATTGGAAACCTTAGGTCGATTGAGCAGCGATTATCACACTGTATTTTACTCATGTTCGCATTATCACTTTTGATTTTAGCTATTGCTTACTCTATAACAAAACGTTCTGCTACCAAATTATAATTTCAGAGTTTGGGTTTATTGACTTTCTTTTTCTTAAGCCATCAAAATTTTAGGGGCTAACCAACTTATTGAGTGAACTATTACGTAATCTATTTAAGATGGCTGGTTCCAAGCCTACTTTCTCATTATCTAAGTCGACCCTACTTCGGGTTCCAGATTCTGCCCCTTTTACACTTAGATATTATTTGTGACCTTAACTTCTGATCTGGGTTGTGTCCCTTTTGACAATCCACCTTCTCGCGAATTGTCTGTTTGTCATAAATTTCTTCTAACACATTCATAGTTTGATTTTACTTAGTAAGGATAAACCCCCTAAGTTTATTCAGTGCTTTACCTTGTTAGAATACAATATGACACACTACTTCTATAGTTTTCGCAGAAAACCAGCTATTCCAAGGACGATTGGCTTTTCACCCCTAATCACAAATTATCCGAGATTTTTGCCACAATCACCGGTTCGTTCTTCCACCCGTCAATTAAGAAGGTTTCAAACTATTCATAATTAGATCCCTTGGTTTCGGGTAATATTTAACTAAACGCATAATTTATACTTGCTTTCGCTACACCTGCATTTATTGACTTAAGTTTGCCAAATATTTTTCTTGCGAACCCATTATACAAAAGGTACGACGATATTCGTCCGCTTGTTAGTTAACGAATTTCAAGTTCTATTTCACTTATTTCTCTTTCAACTTTCCTTTACAGTACTTATTCGCTATAGGTATGCTATAATAATTAATATTAGATGTATGGTACACCTTTCTTCTAATCGTTATACTATTTATCCCGAAGGGCCTCAACTAACCCCATAGGTTGGAGAGGAGTATTTTATATATACGGGCCTGTTACCCCCTTTGGGGCCCAACCACAGGTTGGGCTTAACTGTAAGATAAGTCTTATCTTACGAATTAATTTTATGGGTTAAAATATGACTTGTGTTCGCTCGCCACTACTTACAATGTCTCGCTTGATTTTTTCTCCTAATACTAAGATGTTTCAGTTTTTAGGGCTACTAATAAGGCATTTGCCTTTAGGTTTTCTGGGAGACTCAGTTATTACCGTTATCGATACTGATTTTTCGTATTTAATAACGTCCTTTATAGCATCCGGGTTATCCTTTCGTAACTAATTTATACTAACCTTTAGGTGTTGAAAGAATTGAACTTTCGACCCTCGTGGTGTAAACACAAAGCTCTGCCAACTGAGCTAAACACCTGATAAAATTAAACCTAGCCTGCATAGCTGGTTCGGTTAGTGCACACAGCGGGACTTGAGCCCGCATCAATTGATTGGAAGTCAAATATTTTACCAATTAAACTATGTGTACATAAGTCCGAGGACATCTTCCAATACCCTCGCTGTGTTACGACTTACTCAGCCTTATAAAATTACTGTAATATTAAATCCGACTAAAATAATGACTTTCCAAGTGCCGATAATTTATTTTATTATACGGGCTATTAGATTATAGCTTCTTTTTATACTTTGAGCTTTTTTACTAGGCAGAGTTGACGGGCGATTTGTACGAACACTAGGGCCATATTCACCGAAACGCTCTACTTTTCGATTACTATTAAATCCAACTTCAAGAAATTATTTCAATTTTCTTTTCGAGTAATATTTTAAAGTTTTATTTCCTTTTTATTCCCCCCTTTATCTAAAACACTGTAGCGCATACGCTGCCCAAAACATAGAGATCATAAGGGCCTGACGTCGTCCTTTTAATTTAATTATTAATAATATACCGACTTACATTAAAGGGTTAAGTCCGTTTTATTTCTCTCACAACACGAACTGACGACGGCCATGCAATACCTGGCCTAACTTGGATTTATTTTAATCTTTATTCTCCGGTTAGGATTCGAGTTTTGGTAAGGTTTCTCGTGTAACATCGAATTAAACTACACGCTCCTCTAATTGGAATAGTGAACCGCCAAATTTTTTGAATTTTAATCTTGCAATCGTACTCTTCAGGTGGAATTTGGAAGTTTTTCAAGACACATTTTCTATATATCTAATATTCATCGTTTACAGCATGGACGACTAGGGTATCTAATCCTATTAGCTCCCCATGCTTTCGTGTCTCGGTGTCAGTTAAAGCTAGTAGATTGCTTTCGCCTTTGGTATTCCATTTTATATTAAAACATTCTACCGTTACATAAAAGTTCTATCTACTTCTTTTTAACTCTAAATTATTAATCACCTACACACCCTTTACACCTGTTTTACAATAAAAACTTAGGCCTTACGTATAACCGCATCTGCTGGCACGTATATTAGACAGCCCATATATGCGATATCTCTGTGTCATACTTTCATATATTGCACAAGATTCTCTACTGCTGCCTCTTTATGAGTCTTCCCCTTATTTCAGTGAAAGTGTGGCCTTTCGGCTACGCATTTTCGGCAAGGAGGTTATTATTTCTCCTTCAACCTAATACAATTCCGGCCTATCAAACCCCCGCGAGGGCTCGGTTAGTTCCAGAATATTACTCACCTGTCCAGGACAACATCGAATATACAATTCAAAATTCCCCAATGAATATATCACTCAATAAATTCTATCCTTAGCATGTATGATAAGTACCGCACGCTTTTTATTTTCCCCAAAATCAAGGGAATTGCTCAAGATTGGATTTGAACCAATAACCTAAACATTTTCAGTGTTTTGCTCTACCTATTGAGCTACCTGCGCCTTTTATTAGGTGAAAAGAGGAATTGAACCTCTATCTTATTACGTATGAGATAATTGTTTTACCTTTTAAACTATATCACCGGATTATCCATAGGAATAAAATTAAAACCTTAAGCTTTTGGTGGAGTCTACAGGTCTCGAACCTGTAACCATATGCTTGCAAAGCCTATGCTCTACCTATTGAGCTAAAACCCCCAAGGGGCTTATACAACCCCGGAAATAAATAAAGTTGTAAAGATTATCATGATTAGCGCATAATTAAATACCATACCCGATTGTAAATTACTAATTTTTTGTGTTATATTTATAATTACAGATGAAATCCCTCTTGGTCCTAAGATTTCTAATAAGCCCCTATCTATTACTTTATAAGAAATTAAATGACCAAATTTTCATACATTGGCTATAATAAAATGATTAATTATATAATTAAATTGTCAAGCAGAATTTAAAAAGGTATACATAGAATGATAAATGCCTTTATTATAAAAAGTCTCCCCCTGTGCCCCTATTAAAACATAATAGCCCCAAAGTCTGTTATATAATAACAAAGCGCAAAATCCACCAGATAAACTTAAAATAACTGGTAATATTTTTATATAATTTGGGATTATAGGGTGAATTATATTTGATAATATTATTTCTTTAGTTAAATAACCAACAAAAATACTTCCTAAAGCTAAAAAAAATAAGGGGAAAAGAATATTTAAAGAAGACTCGTGTGCATTTATCAGAACCTCTTTTTTAGAATTAGGGTTAGTTAAAAAAGTAAAATAGATTAGCCTTATAGAGTAAAAGGCAGTTAATAAAGCAGAGATACTTCCTAACCAATAAGCAAAAGCTATATAATATTTATCAAAAAGTAATTCTAATATTAAGTCTTTTGAATAAAAACCCGTTAAGTAAGGAAACCCCATTAAAGATAAAGAACCGATTAAAACCATAACATAAGTTAAGGGTATTGATTTTAAGAGCCCCCCCATTTTTCGCAAATCTTGTTCGTCATTTACGGCATGTATTACAGATCCGGCACTTAAAAATAAAAGTGCTTTAAAAAACGCATGATTCATTAGATGAAAAAGACTAATTGAATAATTAGATATCCCACAAACCATAACCATATAGCCCAATTGACTACAAGTTGAATAAGCAATGACTTTTTTTAAATCATTTTGAACTAACCCGCTAGTCGCAGCAAAAAAAGCCGTAAGCGCCCCCATAATTGTAACAAAAATTAGCGTTAAAGGCGTTTTTTCAAAAAGTGGGGCAGACCTGATGATTAAAAACACCCCCGCGGTTACCATCGTGGCCGCATGTATCAAAGCAGAAACGGGAGTTGGGCCCTCCATTGCATCCGGTAATCAGGTATGTAATCCCAATTGTGCTGATTTACCAATAGCGCCAAGAAATAATAATAAACATATTATAGTTAAATTTATATTATTAATTGGACCAATAAGAATTCCATTAATAACAGAAAATTCTAATGTCCCAAATTCCTTTATTAACATTATCATCGCTAAAACTAACCCTATGTCTCCTACCCGATTAACTAGCATTGCTTTAATTGCGGCTCTATTCGCTTTTATTCTAGTAAATCAAAAATTAATTAATAAATAAGAACACAACCCGACACCCTCTCACCCAATAAATAATTGAATATAATTATCGCTAGTAACTAAAACTATCATTAAAAAAGTAAATAGAGACAAATAACTCATAAATCTTGGGACGTGGGGGTCCCCTGCCATATAACCAGTTGAATAGATATGCACCAAGGCAGACACGCTTGTTATAACAATTAACATTATTGCAGTTAAACTATCAAATTGTAAGCCAAAATCAGTAGACAATAAATCAGAATCAACCCACCTTCATAATTTTAAATATGTGGTAGACAAACTTAATGTTGTTTCATAAAAAATAAAACAAGAAATAATAATTGTCAATGTTATGCAACTAGATGTAAATATCCCGGCTCCCTTTGCTCCAATTTTTCTCCCAAATAAGCCCGAAATAAAAGCACTTAATAGAGGCAAAAAAAGTATTAATATATACATATTTTCTTTAATTATGAGTATTAAAGGAATATCATAAACCCGATAGGGAGCCAACTCAAAAAAGGTTGGCCACGACCAATTAATAAATCAACTTCTTACTCTATTTAATATATGCTTATTGTTGCATCATATGTTAATTGAAGTAAGAAGTTAGGAGAAATCATAAGAAATAAAATAAAAAAGAAAGAAACACCAATTAATAAAGATTTTTTAAAATCTAGTTGATCTTTTCTTTTATTCAACACTTTTTGTCAAATTAGTAAGGGGTAGCCTGTTTGAAATTTTATTATTTTAACTATTCTAACATAATAAACCCCTGCTATTACTGAACAAATTACAATTATTAGAGAAATTAAATAATAACCCGCAGATATGCCCGATAATAATATTAATCATTTACTAAAAAATCCAGCTAAAGGCGGAATTCCGGCTATAGATAAAAAAGTTAAAGTTAAAGTAATAGATAAAACCGGATTATCTCTAGATAGCCCCCCTAATTCTACTAAAAGTCCTTTATAAAGGCTTAAAGATAAGATAATTGAAAAGCTACAAATTGACATGAGAATATAAATTATCATATAAATTAGGCTTGCTTGTAAACCCTCAAAAGATCCGATTGCTATTCCGAATAAAATAAACCCTATATGACTTATTCCACTATAAGCAAATAATCGCATTATTTTGGTTTGATTTAATGCCCCAATAGATCCATAAATTATGGAGAGAACCGCACAAATTAATATTACATTTACTATAGGTCCAATTTGAACTAAAATAGCAAATCCTGCTATTTTCGGGATAGTAGCTAATAGGGCTGTAATGGTAACGGGGGCCCCTTCATATACATCGGGGGCTCACATATGGAAAGGAGCTGCAGATAATTTGAATAATAAGGAAATTGTTATAAAAATTTTCCCAACTTCTCCGCTTAATAATAATAAATTTTCTTCATAATTTATTATATTTGCCCCCTGGGAAATCCCTTGTATGCTTGTTTCTCCTGTTAATCCATATAATAATGCGCAACCAAATAAAAATAAGCCGGAAGAAAGTGCCCCCAACACAAAAAATTTTAAACCTGCTTCTGTACCATAAGCACTATCTCTTTTTAAGGCTACTAAAATAAATAAAGATAATGTTTGTAATTCTAATGTTAAATATAAAGAAAGTCAATTTATAGAGGACACTAAAAGTAAAGAACTAAGAGTAACAATTAATATTAAAACAGGAGATGTTTTATCTTCTAAAGAGCTTATTAATAAAATAGAAATTGAGCCAATTATTATTATTAATTTTATTATGACCATTCAATTATTGATACTTAAAAGACCATTAGATAACTGAAGGGCATCAAATGCCTGAAAATTAAATATGTTGTTTGAGGGGTGGAAACAAACTAATACACCAACTATGAATAAAAAACTGATTGATACTTTTAAAGTAGACAATTTAATACCATAAATTACTAATCCTAATATAATTATGCTTAATAAAATTTCTGGATATAAAATTATATTGTATATCTCAAACATTTTATCTTTTCTTTTCCATATGCGACGAGGAGATTCTTAAATAAGTAGAGATAGGAGTCGAACCCATATACCCAGATAATGAGTCTGGTAACTAGCCATTAGTTTACTCTACAATAAACTCAAAGATTAAATAGAACCTAACCGGGTTGATTCGTGGTTGACAGAAGATGTTGGGCTTGAACCAACATTAAAAACTTTGAAGGCTTTTAGTTTACCATTAACTTAATCTTCTAATTTTGCTTATTCATTAATATATTCCCATTTGTTGACTATTCGAATAGAAAATTATAGGGGTGCAGGAGTCGAACCTGCAACTTTAAGACCAAAACTTAACGCCATACCATTTGGCTAACCCCTAAAAAACTGTCAGGAAAATTCCTTGACAGTTGAGCTCGGCTGGAATATTATGACCCTCATCAATACATAAAAATAAAAAGATATAATCATACTACATCAACAAAGTGTCAATACCATGCTGCTGCTTCAAAACCAAAATGGTGATGTCTGGTAAACTGATGATTTATTAGTCTAAAAAGACATACCAATAAAAAAGAACTTCCAATTAAAACGTGGGCCCCATGTGCTCCTGTTGTTATAAAAAAGGTTGTTCCATAAACAGAATCTGAGATTGTAAAGGGGGCTTCATAATATTCCATCGCTTGTAATGCGGTAAAAATAATTCCTAATAATACTGTTATAGTAAGCCCTATTATCGCCTCTTTTCTTTCCCCACTAATTATTGCATGGTGGGCTCAAGTAACAGTTGCGCCAGAACTAAGTAAAACAGCAGTATTTAATAGTGGAACGGAAAAAGGATTTAACGGATAAACTCCTTGTGGGGGTCATATTGCCCCTACTTCAATTGTGGGAGCTAAACTGCTATGAAAAAACGCTCAAAATAAAGAAACAAATAAAAAAACTTCTGATATAATAAATAAAATCATACCATATTTTAATCCTTGTTTAACAATTAACGTATGATGGCCTTGAAATGTCGACTCTCTAATCACGTCTCGCCATCAAACTATCATAGTAAAAGTTAATGTCATCAGGCCTAAGATTAAAACTCAACTTTGACTATAATGAAAATACATCACGGCCCCAACTGTAGTAAAAAAAGCACCACAAGCGCCAATATATGGTCAAGGGCTTGGGTCCACTAAATGATATGGATGATAAGAGTGTTGTATCATAATATCTTCAATTTCAACCCAGTAGGATTTGAACCTACAACCTCTTCCTTAGAAGGGAAATGCTCTACCTCTTGAGCTATAGATTATAGATTTGGACTAAGCCCGATCGATCGGGCTTTAGACTATTCGACCCAACCGCCCCGTTGGGTTAATGTAATACAATAGTATCACTTAAGTAAATTGTCGTAAGTAGACTAAATACATAGGCCTGAATTATTGCTACGGCCATTTCTAATATAGTAATAAATAACATAACTAACATAGGGAATAAACTTAATACAAATAGGCCATTGGCTAACATGGTAAAAGTAAAACCTGAAATGATCGCAAATAATAAGTGGCCTGCTGTTAAATTGGCCGCTAATCTTAATCCTAATGAAAGAGCCCGGGATAAATAACTAAGCGTTTCAATAGGGACAAGTATAAAAGCCAAAGCTAAAGGGGCCCCGCCTGGCATAAAAATACTTAAAAAATTTCATTTAAATTTTATTATACCTAATAATATAACTCCGATTAATATAGATAATGACAACCCAAAAGTTATTACTATATGTACTGTTGGGGTAAATATATAGGGAAATAAACCCAATATGTTTAACATACCTATATAGAGAAAAAGACTTAAAACAAGAGGAAAATATTTTTCCCCTGGTGCTCCTAAGTTATCTCTAACAACTGAGCGTATATTTAAATAAATTATTTCCATTAAAATTTGTCATCTACGTGGAATTAATCAATCCCCTTTTAATAACAATAAAATGGCCATAATCGCAATTACCATCATCATTGAAGAATTAGTAAAGGTTATGGGTCAATCCTCAAAAAGGGCTTGTATTGTTATTAATCTTATTATATTAAATTGATCAAAATAGGCAGCTAACATTGTGTATCTTGTTTATGTAAAAAAAGTCGTTTAAATATATTGAATTGCGCATTTGCTTCTTCTCAACTCACAAGATTAAGAGACGGGCTATAGGGCTTAGACCGAACCGCTAATTGTTGTTGAATTTTAGGTAATATTGAAGAAACCAAAATGGAAAATAAAATAAACAAAGTAATTAAAACTCAAGTATATTGTGTTAAAAAACTTGTTAAATCTAGTTGTGGCATGATGGTGTGATTGGATTCGAACCAACAACTACCAGGTTAAAAGCCTATTACTCTACCACATGAGTTTCACACCATTCGGGCTCTTGAATCCCAACCATGGACTATCGGACTTATCTTATGAGTTAAGATTAATTTTAATCCAGGTTAGGTTCGAGTTAGGAATCCAAATTAGCCCTTTTCCATATTAAGTTATTCGGTTTGAGCAGCAATTCAATTTATATATTTGTCTAAAGAAACTGCCTCTATAACAATCGGCATAAAGGAGTGATTGGCACCACATATTTCCGAACATTGACCATAAAATACTCCGGGTCGTTTTATTAAAAAACTTGTTTGATTTAATCGACCAGGAACTGCATCAATTTTTATAGATAAAGATGGAACTGTAAATGCATGTAATACGTCTGCCCCTGTTACCAGAACTCGGACTTGGGTTTGGATAGGTACGACTATTCTATTATCTACTTCTAATAATCTTAAATCGCCAGTGTTTAAATCAGAAGTTGGAATCATATACGAATCAAATTCTATAGTGTCTGTTCCGTAATCTGAATATTCATAAGATCAATATCATTGATGTCCGATCGCCTTAATTGTTAAAGCTGGATCAATAACTTCGTCCATTAAATATAATAATTTTAAAGAAGGGAACGCAATAAAAACTAAAATACCAGCCGGTATTAGTGTTCAAATTACTTCAATTAATGTCCCGTCTGTTAAATAACGATGATAATGTTTGGTTGTTAGACTTCTTATAATTAATCATAAAACCGTAATTATTATTATAATTAAAATAAACATAATTTGGTCGTGAAGAAAGATAATATTTTCCATTATTGGGCTAGCGGCATCTTGGAAACCAAGTTGTCAAGGCTCCGGGGCGTCACAAAGAGCACCTAAAGATAAAAACTTTATATGTATCATATTTTCTTATTATAATGGATAGCCCACCAAGTTTAATTATGGCTGGGCTTATCCAAATTATTTAAAATGCAAACAAAAGGTAGTTCGTTATATGTGTGATGAGCAGGTGGAGAGTCATGTATTCACTCTAAAGAGGCCTGATGCCCACTATTTTCCATTCACCCTACAAATTTTACTTCTTGACAATATGTATCATATAGAATATATAAAAACCAAACAATTGCTATAATTGAGATTACTGAGCCTAAAGAACTAACTTGGTTTCATCCTGCAAAACTGTCTGCATAATCAGAGTATCGTCTTGGGAACCCGGCTAACCCTAAAAAATGTTGTGGAAAAAAAGTTAGATTTACCCCAATAAACATCAATCAAAAATGTATTTTTCCATATATTTCATTATAACAATATCCTGAGATTTTACCAAATCAATAATAAAATCCCCCAAATATAGCAAAAATCGCGCCCATTGATAAAACATAATGGAAATGTGCAACCACATAGTATGTGTCGTGTAATACGACATCTAAGGAACTGTTTGCTAAAACAATACCAGTTAAACCTCCAATAGTAAATAAAAAGATAAAACCAATTGCTCATAACATTGGCGTATCTAATCGGATATAACCCCCGAAAATTGTAGCAATTCAACTAAATATTTTTATACCTGTTGGAACTGCTATTATCATTGTGGCTGCTGTAAAATAGGCACGTGTGTCTACATCCATTCCAACTGTAAACATATGATGGGCCCATACGATAAATCCTAATATCCCAATGGATGCCATGGCATAAACCATACCCAAATAACCAAATATTTGTTTTTTAGCCGCAAATGTGGGTACAATTTGTGAGACAATCCCAAATCCTGGTAAAATTAAAATATATACTTCTGGGTGCCCAAAAAATCAAAATAAATGTTGATATAAAATTGGGTCCCCCCCGCCTGCTGGATCAAAAAATGTTGTGTTAAAATTTCTATCGGTTAAAAGCATAGTAATTGCTCCAGCTAAAACGGGCAATGCTAATACTAATAATATTGTTGTTAATAAAATAGATCAAACGAATAAAGGTAATCTGTCCATAGTCATCCCTGGCGCCCTCATATTTAAAATTGTAGTTATAAAATTAATAGAGCTTAATATGGAGGAAATTCCGGCCAAATGAAGACTAAATATTGCCATATCTACCGAACCCCCAGAATGTGTTTGTATACTTGATAATGGCGGATAGACGGTTCAACCCGTACCAGCCCCTTGTTCTATAAAAGCAGACCCCAATAATAAAATTAGTGCTGGGGGTAATAATCAAAAACTAATATTATTTAACCGAGGGAAAGCCATATCTGGTGCTCCAATATATAATGGAACTAATCAATTACCAAAACCTCCTATCATAACAGGCATTACTAAAAAGAATATCATAACAAAAGCATGTGCCGTTACTATAACATTATATAAATGATCGTCTCCTAACATTGAGCCTGGTGCAGATAACTCCAGTCTAATTAACATACTAAATGCTGTTCCTATCATACCAGCAAAAACCCCAAATAATAAATAAAGAGTTCCAATGTCTTTATGGTTAGTTGAAAATAATCAACGACTTAAATATAAACTCATTTTTTCTTTTAACGTAAATCTATCTTGCCTTTCTTTATCTTTATTCTTATGATAATAAAACAAGATAAGGAAGAATAAATTTGTTGAAAATTCTTAACCATCTAACTAATTGGAAAGATGGCAGAGTGGTTTAATGCAATTGCCTTGAAAGCAGAAACCCCTTAAGGGTTCATGGGTTCAAATCCCATTCTTTCCTTTATACGGGCGTTATAGCATAATTGGTATTGCAATAGTTTGCAAAACTATTAAGTATAGGTTCAACTCCTATTAACGCATTATGAGTTTAATTATTATAAAAATTTTTGTTATACTCCTTCCTTTGCTTCTTTCAATAGCATTTTTAACTTTAGCCGAACGAAAGGTTTTGGGATCTATTCAAATTAGAAAAGGGCCTAATATAATAGGAATCTATGGATTATTACAACCTTTTGCAGATGGTTTAAAGTTATTTACTAAAGAAATTATTATACCCAATCATGCAAATATATGTTTATATATTATTGCTCCTATTTTATCATTAACTCTTGCTTTTATAGCTTGAGCTGTAATCCCCTATGGTCAGGGAGTAATGTTAAGTGACATATCAATAGGCATTTTATATTTATTTGCCGTTTCCTCAATAAGTGTATACGCGGTATTAATGTCTGGATGAGCTAGTAATTCAAAATACGCTTTTTTAGGAGCGATAAGAGCAGCAGCTCAAATGATTAGTTATGAAGTTTCTATTGGATTAATAATAATTTCTGTAGTTTTATGTGTCGGCTCTTTAAATTTAACAAAAATAGTCCTCGCCCAAAGCACAATATGATTTTTTTCTCCTCTTTTCCCGGCAATAATAATGTTTTTTGTTTCGGCTTTAGCAGAGACTAATCGGGTACCTTTTGACTTAACAGAAGGGGAATCAGAGTTAGTGTCGGGATTTAATGTCGAATACTCTTCTATGTCTTTCGCTTTATTCTTTTTAGCAGAATATGCTCATATAATTTTAATGTCTACATTTACCGTATTATTATTTTTAGGCGGATGACTTTCTCCTTTTAATGATACTTATAATTTCTTTTGATTAGGAATGAAAGTTGCACTTATTATTTTTTTATTTATATGAATTCGCGCGACATTGCCTAGAATCAGATATGATCAATTAATGGCTCTTTTATGAAAATCTTATTTACCTTTAAGTTTAGCTTTTGTTATATTAATATCTGGTATCCTTATCGGGTTAAATGGATTGCCATCCTTTTAACCCCACGGATAAGCCATTGTGGTGGAATCGGTAAACACATCAAATTTAAAATTTGACTATTATGAGTTCAAGTCTCATCAGTGGTACAAATCGGCATGTAGCTTAATAGGAAAAGCTTAGTCTTGATAAGACTAAGGTTATTGGTTCAAATCCAATCTTGCCGATTAAATTTTGAATAGTTGACCTTTAATGAGATGGCAGAGTGGCTAATGCGCTTCACTGTAAATGAAGTAGGATTCCTGTCGGGGGTTCAAATCCCCCTCTCATTATTATTCTCATTCTTCTAAGTTAATATGAAAGGTTGATAGCTTATTTGGCAAAGCATGTTGCTCATAACAACAGGATAGTTGGTTCAATTCCATCTCAACCTACATTCCTTTACATTATTGAATAATCCCTTGAGTGTGGTGAAAAGGGAAACACATTTGACTTAGGATCAAAATTTTGCGGGTTCAAGTCCCGTCACTCTTATTATTCCGATAACCATCAGCGGTTATTTTTGAAGATATTATGATTAAAGCCTTTAGAAAAGAAAATCCTGTTTTTTCAATAATAAACACTATTTTTATAGATCTACCGGCCCCTTCTAATATTAGTTATTTATGAAATTTCGGATCATTATTAGGAGTATGTTTAATTATACAGATTATCACAGGAGTATTATTAGCTATGCATTATTGTTCAGATATAAGTTTGGCTTTTTCTTCTGTTGCACATATTACTCGAGACGTTAATTATGGATTTATTTTGAGATATTTACATGCTAATGGTGCTTCTATGTTTTTTTTATGTGTATATATACATATAGGAAGAGGAATTTATTATGGTAGTTATACAAAAACTATGGTTTGGAATGTAGGGATAATTATATATATACTAATGATGGGAACTGCTTTTATAGGATATGTCTTACCATGAGGCCAAATGTCTTTTTGGGCTGCAACGGTTATTACTAATATATTATCTGCAATCCCCTATATTGGAGAAGATATAGTAAAATGGGTATGAGGTGGATTTAGTGTATCAAATGCAACATTAAATCGATTTTTTAGTCTTCATTATTTATTACCTTTTGTATTAGCTGGATTAGCCGTAATTCATTTAATTGTTTTACATGTAGATGGATCAAATAACCCAATCGGAGTCCGATCCGATATAGATAAAATACCATTTCATTCTTATTATGTATTCAAAGATCTATACGGGGCTATTATATTAATAATAATAACGGCAGTGTTGGTTTTTTTATGTCCTTATGAATTAGGAGACCCCGAAAACTTTCAACAAGCTAACCCTTTAGTGACTCCTGTTCATATTATGCCGGAGTGGTATTTTTTATTTGCATATGCTATATTACGTTCAATTCCTAATAAATTAGGAGGAGTATTGGCCTTAACTTCAAGTTTATTAATATTATTTCTATTGCCTTTTTTACATCAAAGTTATTTAAAAGGTTTAACTTTTAGGCCCTTAAGTAAATTATTCTTTTGATTTTTTATCGCAGATTTTCTCTTATTAACATGAATTGGGGGCCAACCCGTGGAAGATCCCTATATTTTAGTTGGGCAAATGGCTTCAATCTTTTATTTTTCTTACTTTTTATTATTGTTCCCATTTATAAGTAATTTAGAAAACAAATTATTACAATTAAATTAATAAATAGTCATTCCTACCCCTTAACCGGGGTTATAAGAGAAGCATTTATAGCTCAAAAGGTAGAGCATTTCCCTTGTAAGGAAGAAGTTATGGGTTCAATTCCCATTAAATGTTCCATGACTATGAAAATTTTTAGTGCAGCCATTAATTATTCAAAAAATTGGCTGGAAAATCCTATGTCCATAAAAACATAAAATGACTGTAGAAATTTTAAGTGCGGCCAAATTTGTAGGCGCAGGGGCTGCCACTATTGGTGCAGCAGGAAGTGGGGCAGGAATTGGATCTGTTTTTGGTAACCTTATAATAGGTTACGCCAGAAATCCCTCTTTAAAACAACAATTGTTTACTTATGCTATTTTAGGTTTTGCTTTATCAGAAGCTATGGGGTTATTTTGTTTAATGATGGCCTTTCTAATATTATTTGCCCTTTAAATAAAATTAGCAAATTCAGGCCCAACTAAGTTGGGTCCGCTAAATTTAACTTAATTATAGACTAATCCGACAGATTGAGAAAACAAGAGATGGGATGGCTGAGCGTGGTAAAGCAACAGTTTGCTAAACTGAAGCCCTAAGGGGCTCATGGGTTCAAATCCCATTCTCATCATCTATGGACGACCCTCAGGGAATATATCAATTGGTAGATTATCTACTTTGGGAGTAGAAGGTTATGGGTTCAATTCCCATTCCCCTGATATGTTAAATTTGGTTTTTATGTTTCCTTTAATAGGGATATTTCTTCTTATAATAACCTCAAGAGATAAAACTGAAAAATTGAAAAAAATTGCATTAGAATGGTCTTTGTTTACACTTACTGCTACTATTTTATTATGGGCCTCATTTGATAGGGAAGGTCAAATTCAAATTATAAAAAAAATCAATTGAATTATTATAGAGCCCCTCTTTGGACCAATAATTTTTGGCGTAGATGGGGTTTCAATCTTTTTTGTAATACTGACCGCGTTCTTAATCCCTATTTGTGTGTTAATAAGTTGAAATTCAATAAAATATTTAATTAAAGAATTTTTATTATGTTTATTTTTGATAGAAATTTTATTAATAGGAGTATTTACCATATTAGACTTAATTGGGTTTTATATATTATTTGAGGGAATTTTAATACCAATGTTTCTAATTATAGGGATTTGGGGGTCCCGAGAAGAAAAAGTTCAAGCCGCATATTATTTTTTCTTTTACACCTTTATAGGTTCAGTTTTTATGTTACTAGGAATTTTTACATTATATAGTTTAACAGGAACAACTGATTATCAAGCATTATGTAGTCTAAATTTTGAAAAATATGCTCAATATTTAATATTTATGGGTTTCTTTTTTAGTTTAGCTATAAAAATTCCAAAAATTCCCTTTCACATTTGATTACCACAAGCACATGTAGAGGCCCCTGTCGCCGGTTCTGTAATTTTGGCCGGTATTTTATTAAAATTAGGGGGATATGGCTTTTTACGATTTTCTTGACCACTTTTACCTGACGCTTCAGAATATTTTTCCCCTCTAATTCAAACACTTAGTGTTTTAGCTATAATTTATGGGAGTTTAACCACTTGTAGGCAAGTAGACTTTAAACGAATAATTGCTTATTCTTCTGTCGCTCATATGGGATTAGTGACTTTAGGAATATTTAGCCACTCGACACAAGGGCTAATAGCAGCAATTTATTTAATGTTAGCTCATGGTTTAGTAAGTTCCGCCCTATTCATTGCAGTTACATTTTTATATGAGCGCCACCATACACGTCTTATAAAATATTATAGAGGAATTACTATTTCTATGCCCTTATTTAGTATATTATTTTTAATATTTATATTAGTAAATATTGGCATCCCTTTAAGTTGTAACTTTATAGGGGAATTTCTTTCTTTATTAGCAGCATTCGAATATAGTTATATAGTAGGCGTGTTAGCTTCGTTAGGCATGGTTTTATCCGCAGCATATTCAATGTACCTCTATAATCGAGTCTGTTTTGGAACCCCCTCTAAGTCTTTAAAATTTTCTAGAGATTTAAGTAGGCGCGAGTTTTATGTCCTATTACCATTAGTATTGTTAGTTTTTATAATTGGGGTCTTCCCCGTCATTATTACGGATGTTATAAAAAATTATTTCTAAAGCCCGATCGATCGGGCTTAGTCCATCGTTCAATTAAAGGGTGAGAGTAGCTCAGCGGTAGAGCGCTGGTTTGTGGGACCAGAGGCCGAGAGTTCAAGCCTCTTCTCTCCCCCATACCTATTAAAACTCAACCGTAAAATTAATTCCAATAATTATTCGCTCCTATCGTCTAATGGTTAGGACATAAGCTTTTCGAGCTTAGAATGGGAGTTCAAACCTCCTTGGGAGTAACGAGTCTTATTTTATTTGAATTGAGATAAAGTGGAAGGATTATTTTTTTTATTTGGGGTTAATGTTCTTTTTTCTGGAATAATGGTAATATCTGCTCTTAACCCGGTGCACTCAGTCCTTTGATTAATAGTCGCATTCACTAACGCCTCCGCATTGTTTATTCTTTTAAATGTAGAATTTATAGCATTAATTTTTTTAATTATTTATGTCGGGGCAATTGCAATTTTATTTTTATTTGTCATAATGATGCTTAATTTAGCAGATTTAGGGGGAAGCGAAGATATGTCAAATTATTTACTTGCAGGATTGATAATTGGTATAGTTTTTTTATTTGAAATTTGAATTTGACAAAACCATCAGGAGACCCCTCCTATGGCCTTTATTTATTCCGCTGGAACAAATTATTGAGATTACACCGCAGCATACACTAATATAGAAATAATAGGAAGAATTTTATATACAGAACTTTATTATTTATTTATAGTTGCTAGTTTTGTTTTATTAGTAGCAATGATAGGAGCAATAGTTTTAACTCATGATATGGGTACAGAAATAAAAAGACAAGATATCTTTATCCAAACAAGTCGACAACTTTGATTATAAAATGTCTGATTATTTAGGTATATTTTTATTATTATTATTTAGTGTATCTCTTTCAACTGTTATTTCTGGTGCCTCCTATATTGTAGGGGTAAAACAACCAGACTGTGAGAAAGTATCCATTTACGAATGTGGCTTTGATCCTTTTGAATCTTCTAGAGCCCCCTTTTCTGTAAGATTTTTTTTAGTTGGGATATTGTTTATGATTTTTGATTTAGAAATTTCATTTCTATTCCCCTGAAGCGTAACATCAAACCAAATTGATTTATTAGGGTTTTGAATATTAATATTGTTTTTAATAATATTAACTTTGGGATTAATATATGAATGAATTTTAGGTGGCCTAGATTGAGAATAATAAATACCGGGAACACTTAAGCGCCCCCGGTACCCTATAATGTCTGTAATTTAAAGGTAAAATATCTATCTTCGGAATAGATTATAGGGGTTCAAGTCCCTTCAGACATTCAAGCTTAATATATTTCATTGAGAAAATATGTATTATGAATATTTAACTATTGGTGTAATTTTATTTATATTAGGGGTTTTAGGAATTGTTTTAAATAGAAGCAATATAATTATTATGTTAATGTGTATTGAATTAATGTTATTGGCTATTTCATTTTTATTTTTAATAAATTCGATTGCTATTGATAATATAACAGGCCAAATATTTACTATAATGATATTAACTATTGCAGCAGCAGAATCTGCAATAGGGTTGGCTATTTTAGTCGCTTATTATAGAATTAGGGGGACGATCGCCATTAAAACTCTTAATCTCTTAAGGGGTTAGCCCCCGTTAATCCATAATATAATGAATTTTTATAAGAATTAGGCGCAATAAAAATTATTAATCCAGCCGAGCCTTATTATCGTTCGGCTTGGAAATTATTTCTATATATTTTATTTCAATTTCCGGATCACCATTTCTACAAATCAGAATTGAACTGATATTTTTTTGATTAACAATCAAATGCTTTACCTTAAGCTATCGTAGAAATTTACGGGATTAACGGGAATTGAACCCGTATTTATCGGATGACAACCAATTGTTATTCCAATTTAACTATAATCCCAAGGAAGATAAGCTTTAAATTCATCTTATCTTCGTCCTTATTTATTATTAATAATTATAATTTAATAGAATTATTAAATTAGATTAGTAATAAGAGTTTAGTAACCCTTAGCCAAACTTACTTAGGTCCTATCGACGTTTTAGTCTTAAACGATCCAATATAATGGAAACATAAAATAATATTTAGTTTCTCACTTAAGATGCTTTCAGTGATTAACTTAAAAGGTAATTTACCAATATAGTTTTACTGTCGTGGCTATCCAACGTACTTCCCCTTAAATTGGGCACCAGAGGACAACTAATTATTCGGTCCTTTCGTACTAGAAAATAGAGATATCTATGTTTCCTTTACAAATTGTAGATAGAAACCGATCTGGCTCACGCCGATCTGAACTCAAATCATGTGCGGTTTTAATGGACGAACAGTCCAACCCTTGGGGGCGGCTGCACCCCCAGGATACCACAATTCAACATCGAGGTCGCAAACATCGTTGTCGATATGAACTCTCGAACGATATTACGCTGTTATCCCCATGGTAACTTTTATCCGTTGATCGTTAGCTTTCCCATTTAATACTAACGGGTCATTATAACCCACGAAAAATCATCCCTAATAAATCTTCGTGTCAGCTCGGAAAATTATCCTCGCTGTCAGGCTTTAAACTAAATCTATTATTTTATTCACCTTTGTACACCTTCGTTACTATTTAGAAGGCAGTCGCCCCAACTAAACTGTCTGCTTTACACTTTTACTTTTTTTTGAACCTTAAATTATTAAAAAGTGGTTTTTCATTAAAGTCAAAACTATTGTTTAGTTCCCACATAATCTACACATTAATAAAAAAAGAATTATATAAATTTCCAGTAAAGCTCAATGGGGTCTTCTCGTCTAACAATTTGTACGTAGTATCTTCACTACGGCTCCAATTTCACAGGTTTTTATCTTGAGACAGCGGGGCGCTTGTTAAGCCATTCATACTTGCCAACAATTAATTGGCTATGGATTGCGCTACATTATCACGGTCAGTTTTACCGCGGCCATTGAATTGTCCTTAATCAAATAACTTTATCCCAGTTTATTATTTAAGTTAGGATACAATCATTGGGCAGGCCTCACTTCCAATACTTAATTTTTTATTAAAATTTGCTGGAAGCTATGTTTTTGGTAAACAGTCAACACCCCCTGTTTTCTGCGATCTAACTTAACCCCTAATGAGTTGTTAAGTTTTGACTCTCTTTCTTGCGAACTTACAGAGACAATTTGCCGAGTTCCTTAAGATAAATTCAACCATCAATTCGACCCTCTTGTGTTAGTTTATAGTACAGTCATCCTTTATTGTGATCTAATATTATTTCCTGACGCCCGCAGCGCTTAAATGAGTTCCCCCATCGATTAATTTTAGGGACTGAATAATCCAATTCGGTTAATCCTTTAATTGGAAACCTTAGGTCGATTGAGCAGCGATTATCACACTGTATTTTACTCATGTTCGCATTATCACTTTTGATTTTAGCTATTGCTTACTCTATAACAAAACGTTCTGCTACCAAATTATAATTTCAGAGTTTGGGTTTATTGACTTTCTTTTTCTTAAGCCATCAAAATTTTAGGGGCTAACCAACTTATTGAGTGAACTATTACGTAATCTATTTAAGATGGCTGGTTCCAAGCCTACTTTCTCATTATCTAAGTCGACCCTACTTCGGGTTCCAGATTCTGCCCCTTTTACACTTAGATATTATTTGTGACCTTAACTTCTGATCTGGGTTGTGTCCCTTTTGACAATCCACCTTCTCGCGAATTGTCTGTTTGTCATAAATTTCTTCTAACACATTCATAGTTTGATTTTACTTAGTAAGGATAAACCCCCTAAGTTTATTCAGTGCTTTACCTTGTTAGAATACAATATGACACACTACTTCTATAGTTTTCGCAGAAAACCAGCTATTCCAAGGACGATTGGCTTTTCACCCCTAATCACAAATTATCCGAGATTTTTGCCACAATCACCGGTTCGTTCTTCCACCCGTCAATTAAGAAGGTTTCAAACTATTCATAATTAGATCCCTTGGTTTCGGGTAATATTTAACTAAACGCATAATTTATACTTGCTTTCGCTACACCTGCATTTATTGACTTAAGTTTGCCAAATATTTTTCTTGCGAACCCATTATACAAAAGGTACGACGATATTCGTCCGCTTGTTAGTTAACGAATTTCAAGTTCTATTTCACTTATTTCTCTTTCAACTTTCCTTTACAGTACTTATTCGCTATAGGTATGCTATAATAATTAATATTAGATGTATGGTACACCTTTCTTCTAATCGTTATACTATTTATCCCGAAGGGCCTCAACTAACCCCATAGGTTGGAGAGGAGTATTTTATATATACGGGCCTGTTACCCCCTTTGGGGCCCAACCACAGGTTGGGCTTAACTGTAAGATAAGTCTTATCTTACGAATTAATTTTATGGGTTAAAATATGACTTGTGTTCGCTCGCCACTACTTACAATGTCTCGCTTGATTTTTTCTCCTAATACTAAGATGTTTCAGTTTTTAGGGCTACTAATAAGGCATTTGCCTTTAGGTTTTCTGGGAGACTCAGTTATTACCGTTATCGATACTGATTTTTCGTATTTAATAACGTCCTTTATAGCATCCGGGTTATCCTTTCGTAACTAATTTATACTAACCTTTAGGTGTTGAAAGAATTGAACTTTCGACCCTCGTGGTGTAAACACAAAGCTCTGCCAACTGAGCTAAACACCTGATAAAATTAAACCTAGCCTGCATAGCTGGTTCGGTTAGTGCACACAGCGGGACTTGAGCCCGCATCAATTGATTGGAAGTCAAATATTTTACCAATTAAACTATGTGTACATAAGTCCGAGGACATCTTCCAATACCCTCGCTGTGTTACGACTTACTCAGCCTTATAAAATTACTGTAATATTAAATCCGACTAAAATAATGACTTTCCAAGTGCCGATAATTTATTTTATTATACGGGCTATTAGATTATAGCTTCTTTTTATACTTTGAGCTTTTTTACTAGGCAGAGTTGACGGGCGATTTGTACGAACACTAGGGCCATATTCACCGAAACGCTCTACTTTTCGATTACTATTAAATCCAACTTCAAGAAATTATTTCAATTTTCTTTTCGAGTAATATTTTAAAGTTTTATTTCCTTTTTATTCCCCCCTTTATCTAAAACACTGTAGCGCATACGCTGCCCAAAACATAGAGATCATAAGGGCCTGACGTCGTCCTTTTAATTTAATTATTAATAATATACCGACTTACATTAAAGGGTTAAGTCCGTTTTATTTCTCTCACAACACGAACTGACGACGGCCATGCAATACCTGGCCTAACTTGGATTTATTTTAATCTTTATTCTCCGGTTAGGATTCGAGTTTTGGTAAGGTTTCTCGTGTAACATCGAATTAAACTACACGCTCCTCTAATTGGAATAGTGAACCGCCAAATTTTTTGAATTTTAATCTTGCAATCGTACTCTTCAGGTGGAATTTGGAAGTTTTTCAAGACACATTTTCTATATATCTAATATTCATCGTTTACAGCATGGACGACTAGGGTATCTAATCCTATTAGCTCCCCATGCTTTCGTGTCTCGGTGTCAGTTAAAGCTAGTAGATTGCTTTCGCCTTTGGTATTCCATTTTATATTAAAACATTCTACCGTTACATAAAAGTTCTATCTACTTCTTTTTAACTCTAAATTATTAATCACCTACACACCCTTTACACCTGTTTTACAATAAAAACTTAGGCCTTACGTATAACCGCATCTGCTGGCACGTATATTAGACAGCCCATATATGCGATATCTCTGTGTCATACTTTCATATATTGCACAAGATTCTCTACTGCTGCCTCTTTATGAGTCTTCCCCTTATTTCAGTGAAAGTGTGGCCTTTCGGCTACGCATTTTCGGCAAGGAGGTTATTATTTCTCCTTCAACCTAATACAATTCCGGCCTATCAAACCCCCGCGAGGGCTCGGTTAGTTCCAGAATATTACTCACCTGTCCAGGACAACATCGAATATACAATTCAAAATTCCCCAATGAATATATCACTCAATAAATTCTATCCTTAGCATGTATGATAAGTACCGCACGCTTTTTATTTTCCCCAAAATCAAGGGAATTGCTCAAGATTGGATTTGAACCAATAACCTAAACATTTTCAGTGTTTTGCTCTACCTATTGAGCTACCTGCGCCTTTTATTAGGTGAAAAGAGGAATTGAACCTCTATCTTATTACGTATGAGATAATTGTTTTACCTTTTAAACTATATCACCGGATTATCCATAGGAATAAAATTAAAACCTTAAGCTTTTGGTGGAGTCTACAGGTCTCGAACCTGTAACCATATGCTTGCAAAGCCTATGCTCTACCTATTGAGCTAAAACCCCCAAGGGGCTTATACAACCCCGGAAATAAATAAAGTTGTAAAGATTATCATGATTAGCGCATAATTAAATACCATACCCGATTGTAAATTACTAATTTTTTGTGTTATATTTATAATTACAGATGAAATCCCTCTTGGTCCTAAGATTTCTAATAAGCCCCTATCTATTACTTTATAAGAAATTAAATGACCAAATTTTCATACATTGGCTATAATAAAATGATTAATTATATAATTAAATTGTCAAGCAGAATTTAAAAAGGTATACATAGAATGATAAATGCCTTTATTATAAAAAGTCTCCCCCTGTGCCCCTATTAAAACATAATAGCCCCAAAGTCTGTTATATAATAACAAAGCGCAAAATCCACCAGATAAACTTAAAATAACTGGTAATATTTTTATATAATTTGGGATTATAGGGTGAATTATATTTGATAATATTATTTCTTTAGTTAAATAACCAACAAAAATACTTCCTAAAGCTAAAAAAAATAAGGGGAAAAGAATATTTAAAGAAGACTCGTGTGCATTTATCAGAACCTCTTTTTTAGAATTAGGGTTAGTTAAAAAAGTAAAATAGATTAGCCTTATAGAGTAAAAGGCAGTTAATAAAGCAGAGATACTTCCTAACCAATAAGCAAAAGCTATATAATATTTATCAAAAAGTAATTCTAATATTAAGTCTTTTGAATAAAAACCCGTTAAGTAAGGAAACCCCATTAAAGATAAAGAACCGATTAAAACCATAACATAAGTTAAGGGTATTGATTTTAAGAGCCCCCCCATTTTTCGCAAATCTTGTTCGTCATTTACGGCATGTATTACAGATCCGGCACTTAAAAATAAAAGTGCTTTAAAAAACGCATGATTCATTAGATGAAAAAGACTAATTGAATAATTAGATATCCCACAAACCATAACCATATAGCCCAATTGACTACAAGTTGAATAAGCAATGACTTTTTTTAAATCATTTTGAACTAACCCGCTAGTCGCAGCAAAAAAAGCCGTAAGCGCCCCCATAATTGTAACAAAAATTAGCGTTAAAGGCGTTTTTTCAAAAAGTGGGGCAGACCTGATGATTAAAAACACCCCCGCGGTTACCATCGTGGCCGCATGTATCAAAGCAGAAACGGGAGTTGGGCCCTCCATTGCATCCGGTAATCAGGTATGTAATCCCAATTGTGCTGATTTACCAATAGCGCCAAGAAATAATAATAAACATATTATAGTTAAATTTATATTATTAATTGGACCAATAAGAATTCCATTAATAACAGAAAATTCTAATGTCCCAAATTCCTTTATTAACATTATCATCGCTAAAACTAACCCTATGTCTCCTACCCGATTAACTAGCATTGCTTTAATTGCGGCTCTATTCGCTTTTATTCTAGTAAATCAAAAATTAATTAATAAATAAGAACACAACCCGACACCCTCTCACCCAATAAATAATTGAATATAATTATCGCTAGTAACTAAAACTATCATTAAAAAAGTAAATAGAGACAAATAACTCATAAATCTTGGGACGTGGGGGTCCCCTGCCATATAACCAGTTGAATAGATATGCACCAAGGCAGACACGCTTGTTATAACAATTAACATTATTGCAGTTAAACTATCAAATTGTAAGCCAAAATCAGTAGACAATAAATCAGAATCAACCCACCTTCATAATTTTAAATATGTGGTAGACAAACTTAATGTTGTTTCATAAAAAATAAAACAAGAAATAATAATTGTCAATGTTATGCAACTAGATGTAAATATCCCGGCTCCCTTTGCTCCAATTTTTCTCCCAAATAAGCCCGAAATAAAAGCACTTAATAGAGGCAAAAAAAGTATTAATATATACATATTTTCTTTAATTATGAGTATTAAAGGAATATCATAAACCCGATAGGGAGCCAACTCAAAAAAGGTTGGCCACGACCAATTAATAAATCAACTTCTTACTCTATTTAATATATGCTTATTGTTGCATCATATGTTAATTGAAGTAAGAAGTTAGGAGAAATCATAAGAAATAAAATAAAAAAGAAAGAAACACCAATTAATAAAGATTTTTTAAAATCTAGTTGATCTTTTCTTTTATTCAACACTTTTTGTCAAATTAGTAAGGGGTAGCCTGTTTGAAATTTTATTATTTTAACTATTCTAACATAATAAACCCCTGCTATTACTGAACAAATTACAATTATTAGAGAAATTAAATAATAACCCGCAGATATGCCCGATAATAATATTAATCATTTACTAAAAAATCCAGCTAAAGGCGGAATTCCGGCTATAGATAAAAAAGTTAAAGTTAAAGTAATAGATAAAACCGGATTATCTCTAGATAGCCCCCCTAATTCTACTAAAAGTCCTTTATAAAGGCTTAAAGATAAGATAATTGAAAAGCTACAAATTGACATGAGAATATAAATTATCATATAAATTAGGCTTGCTTGTAAACCCTCAAAAGATCCGATTGCTATTCCGAATAAAATAAACCCTATATGACTTATTCCACTATAAGCAAATAATCGCATTATTTTGGTTTGATTTAATGCCCCAATAGATCCATAAATTATGGAGAGAACCGCACAAATTAATATTACATTTACTATAGGTCCAATTTGAACTAAAATAGCAAATCCTGCTATTTTCGGGATAGTAGCTAATAGGGCTGTAATGGTAACGGGGGCCCCTTCATATACATCGGGGGCTCACATATGGAAAGGAGCTGCAGATAATTTGAATAATAAGGAAATTGTTATAAAAATTTTCCCAACTTCTCCGCTTAATAATAATAAATTTTCTTCATAATTTATTATATTTGCCCCCTGGGAAATCCCTTGTATGCTTGTTTCTCCTGTTAATCCATATAATAATGCGCAACCAAATAAAAATAAGCCGGAAGAAAGTGCCCCCAACACAAAAAATTTTAAACCTGCTTCTGTACCATAAGCACTATCTCTTTTTAAGGCTACTAAAATAAATAAAGATAATGTTTGTAATTCTAATGTTAAATATAAAGAAAGTCAATTTATAGAGGACACTAAAAGTAAAGAACTAAGAGTAACAATTAATATTAAAACAGGAGATGTTTTATCTTCTAAAGAGCTTATTAATAAAATAGAAATTGAGCCAATTATTATTATTAATTTTATTATGACCATTCAATTATTGATACTTAAAAGACCATTAGATAACTGAAGGGCATCAAATGCCTGAAAATTAAATATGTTGTTTGAGGGGTGGAAACAAACTAATACACCAACTATGAATAAAAAACTGATTGATACTTTTAAAGTAGACAATTTAATACCATAAATTACTAATCCTAATATAATTATGCTTAATAAAATTTCTGGATATAAAATTATATTGTATATCTCAAACATTTTATCTTTTCTTTTCCATATGCGACGAGGAGATTCTTAAATAAGTAGAGATAGGAGTCGAACCCATATACCCAGATAATGAGTCTGGTAACTAGCCATTAGTTTACTCTACAATAAACTCAAAGATTAAATAGAACCTAACCGGGTTGATTCGTGGTTGACAGAAGATGTTGGGCTTGAACCAACATTAAAAACTTTGAAGGCTTTTAGTTTACCATTAACTTAATCTTCTAATTTTGCTTATTCATTAATATATTCCCATTTGTTGACTATTCGAATAGAAAATTATAGGGGTGCAGGAGTCGAACCTGCAACTTTAAGACCAAAACTTAACGCCATACCATTTGGCTAACCCCTAAAAAACTGTCAGGAAAATTCCTTGACAGTTGAGCTCGGCTGGAATATTATGACCCTCATCAATACATAAAAATAAAAAGATATAATCATACTACATCAACAAAGTGTCAATACCATGCTGCTGCTTCAAAACCAAAATGGTGATGTCTGGTAAACTGATGATTTATTAGTCTAAAAAGACATACCAATAAAAAAGAACTTCCAATTAAAACGTGGGCCCCATGTGCTCCTGTTGTTATAAAAAAGGTTGTTCCATAAACAGAATCTGAGATTGTAAAGGGGGCTTCATAATATTCCATCGCTTGTAATGCGGTAAAAATAATTCCTAATAATACTGTTATAGTAAGCCCTATTATCGCCTCTTTTCTTTCCCCACTAATTATTGCATGGTGGGCTCAAGTAACAGTTGCGCCAGAACTAAGTAAAACAGCAGTATTTAATAGTGGAACGGAAAAAGGATTTAACGGATAAACTCCTTGTGGGGGTCATATTGCCCCTACTTCAATTGTGGGAGCTAAACTGCTATGAAAAAACGCTCAAAATAAAGAAACAAATAAAAAAACTTCTGATATAATAAATAAAATCATACCATATTTTAATCCTTGTTTAACAATTAACGTATGATGGCCTTGAAATGTCGACTCTCTAATCACGTCTCGCCATCAAACTATCATAGTAAAAGTTAATGTCATCAGGCCTAAGATTAAAACTCAACTTTGACTATAATGAAAATACATCACGGCCCCAACTGTAGTAAAAAAAGCACCACAAGCGCCAATATATGGTCAAGGGCTTGGGTCCACTAAATGATATGGATGATAAGAGTGTTGTATCATAATATCTTCAATTTCAACCCAGTAGGATTTGAACCTACAACCTCTTCCTTAGAAGGGAAATGCTCTACCTCTTGAGCTATAGATTATAGATTTGGACTAAGCCCGATCGATCGGGCTTTAGACTATTCGACCCAACCGCCCCGTTGGGTTAATGTAATACAATAGTATCACTTAAGTAAATTGTCGTAAGTAGACTAAATACATAGGCCTGAATTATTGCTACGGCCATTTCTAATATAGTAATAAATAACATAACTAACATAGGGAATAAACTTAATACAAATAGGCCATTGGCTAACATGGTAAAAGTAAAACCTGAAATGATCGCAAATAATAAGTGGCCTGCTGTTAAATTGGCCGCTAATCTTAATCCTAATGAAAGAGCCCGGGATAAATAACTAAGCGTTTCAATAGGGACAAGTATAAAAGCCAAAGCTAAAGGGGCCCCGCCTGGCATAAAAATACTTAAAAAATTTCATTTAAATTTTATTATACCTAATAATATAACTCCGATTAATATAGATAATGACAACCCAAAAGTTATTACTATATGTACTGTTGGGGTAAATATATAGGGAAATAAACCCAATATGTTTAACATACCTATATAGAGAAAAAGACTTAAAACAAGAGGAAAATATTTTTCCCCTGGTGCTCCTAAGTTATCTCTAACAACTGAGCGTATATTTAAATAAATTATTTCCATTAAAATTTGTCATCTACGTGGAATTAATCAATCCCCTTTTAATAACAATAAAATGGCCATAATCGCAATTACCATCATCATTGAAGAATTAGTAAAGGTTATGGGTCAATCCTCAAAAAGGGCTTGTATTGTTATTAATCTTATTATATTAAATTGATCAAAATAGGCAGCTAACATTGTGTATCTTGTTTATGTAAAAAAAGTCGTTTAAATATATTGAATTGCGCATTTGCTTCTTCTCAACTCACAAGATTAAGAGACGGGCTATAGGGCTTAGACCGAACCGCTAATTGTTGTTGAATTTTAGGTAATATTGAAGAAACCAAAATGGAAAATAAAATAAACAAAGTAATTAAAACTCAAGTATATTGTGTTAAAAAACTTGTTAAATCTAGTTGTGGCATGATGGTGTGATTGGATTCGAACCAACAACTACCAGGTTAAAAGCCTATTACTCTACCACATGAGTTTCACACCATTCGGGCTCTTGAATCCCAACCATGGACTATCGGACTTATCTTATGAGTTAAGATTAATTTTAATCCAGGTTAGGTTCGAGTTAGGAATCCAAATTAGCCCTTTTCCATATTAAGTTATTCGGTTTGAGCAGCAATTCAATTTATATATTTGTCTAAAGAAACTGCCTCTATAACAATCGGCATAAAGGAGTGATTGGCACCACATATTTCCGAACATTGACCATAAAATACTCCGGGTCGTTTTATTAAAAAACTTGTTTGATTTAATCGACCAGGAACTGCATCAATTTTTATAGATAAAGATGGAACTGTAAATGCATGTAATACGTCTGCCCCTGTTACCAGAACTCGGACTTGGGTTTGGATAGGTACGACTATTCTATTATCTACTTCTAATAATCTTAAATCGCCAGTGTTTAAATCAGAAGTTGGAATCATATACGAATCAAATTCTATAGTGTCTGTTCCGTAATCTGAATATTCATAAGATCAATATCATTGATGTCCGATCGCCTTAATTGTTAAAGCTGGATCAATAACTTCGTCCATTAAATATAATAATTTTAAAGAAGGGAACGCAATAAAAACTAAAATACCAGCCGGTATTAGTGTTCAAATTACTTCAATTAATGTCCCGTCTGTTAAATAACGATGATAATGTTTGGTTGTTAGACTTCTTATAATTAATCATAAAACCGTAATTATTATTATAATTAAAATAAACATAATTTGGTCGTGAAGAAAGATAATATTTTCCATTATTGGGCTAGCGGCATCTTGGAAACCAAGTTGTCAAGGCTCCGGGGCGTCACAAAGAGCACCTAAAGATAAAAACTTTATATGTATCATATTTTCTTATTATAATGGATAGCCCACCAAGTTTAATTATGGCTGGGCTTATCCAAATTATTTAAAATGCAAACAAAAGGTAGTTCGTTATATGTGTGATGAGCAGGTGGAGAGTCATGTATTCACTCTAAAGAGGCCTGATGCCCACTATTTTCCATTCACCCTACAAATTTTACTTCTTGACAATATGTATCATATAGAATATATAAAAACCAAACAATTGCTATAATTGAGATTACTGAGCCTAAAGAACTAACTTGGTTTCATCCTGCAAAACTGTCTGCATAATCAGAGTATCGTCTTGGGAACCCGGCTAACCCTAAAAAATGTTGTGGAAAAAAAGTTAGATTTACCCCAATAAACATCAATCAAAAATGTATTTTTCCATATATTTCATTATAACAATATCCTGAGATTTTACCAAATCAATAATAAAATCCCCCAAATATAGCAAAAATCGCGCCCATTGATAAAACATAATGGAAATGTGCAACCACATAGTATGTGTCGTGTAATACGACATCTAAGGAACTGTTTGCTAAAACAATACCAGTTAAACCTCCAATAGTAAATAAAAAGATAAAACCAATTGCTCATAACATTGGCGTATCTAATCGGATATAACCCCCGAAAATTGTAGCAATTCAACTAAATATTTTTATACCTGTTGGAACTGCTATTATCATTGTGGCTGCTGTAAAATAGGCACGTGTGTCTACATCCATTCCAACTGTAAACATATGATGGGCCCATACGATAAATCCTAATATCCCAATGGATGCCATGGCATAAACCATACCCAAATAACCAAATATTTGTTTTTTAGCCGCAAATGTGGGTACAATTTGTGAGACAATCCCAAATCCTGGTAAAATTAAAATATATACTTCTGGGTGCCCAAAAAATCAAAATAAATGTTGATATAAAATTGGGTCCCCCCCGCCTGCTGGATCAAAAAATGTTGTGTTAAAATTTCTATCGGTTAAAAGCATAGTAATTGCTCCAGCTAAAACGGGCAATGCTAATACTAATAATATTGTTGTTAATAAAATAGATCAAACGAATAAAGGTAATCTGTCCATAGTCATCCCTGGCGCCCTCATATTTAAAATTGTAGTTATAAAATTAATAGAGCTTAATATGGAGGAAATTCCGGCCAAATGAAGACTAAATATTGCCATATCTACCGAACCCCCAGAATGTGTTTGTATACTTGATAATGGCGGATAGACGGTTCAACCCGTACCAGCCCCTTGTTCTATAAAAGCAGACCCCAATAATAAAATTAGTGCTGGGGGTAATAATCAAAAACTAATATTATTTAACCGAGGGAAAGCCATATCTGGTGCTCCAATATATAATGGAACTAATCAATTACCAAAACCTCCTATCATAACAGGCATTACTAAAAAGAATATCATAACAAAAGCATGTGCCGTTACTATAACATTATATAAATGATCGTCTCCTAACATTGAGCCTGGTGCAGATAACTCCAGTCTAATTAACATACTAAATGCTGTTCCTATCATACCAGCAAAAACCCCAAATAATAAATAAAGAGTTCCAATGTCTTTATGGTTAGTTGAAAATAATCAACGACTTAAATATAAACTCATTTTTTCTTTTAACGTAAATCTATCTTGCCTTTCTTTATCTTTATTCTTATGATAATAAAACAAGATAAGGAAGAATAAATTTGTTGAAAATTCTTAACCATCTAACTAATTGGAAAGATGGCAGAGTGGTTTAATGCAATTGCCTTGAAAGCAGAAACCCCTTAAGGGTTCATGGGTTCAAATCCCATTCTTTCCTTTATACGGGCGTTATAGCATAATTGGTATTGCAATAGTTTGCAAAACTATTAAGTATAGGTTCAACTCCTATTAACGCATTATGAGTTTAATTATTATAAAAATTTTTGTTATACTCCTTCCTTTGCTTCTTTCAATAGCATTTTTAACTTTAGCCGAACGAAAGGTTTTGGGATCTATTCAAATTAGAAAAGGGCCTAATATAATAGGAATCTATGGATTATTACAACCTTTTGCAGATGGTTTAAAGTTATTTACTAAAGAAATTATTATACCCAATCATGCAAATATATGTTTATATATTATTGCTCCTATTTTATCATTAACTCTTGCTTTTATAGCTTGAGCTGTAATCCCCTATGGTCAGGGAGTAATGTTAAGTGACATATCAATAGGCATTTTATATTTATTTGCCGTTTCCTCAATAAGTGTATACGCGGTATTAATGTCTGGATGAGCTAGTAATTCAAAATACGCTTTTTTAGGAGCGATAAGAGCAGCAGCTCAAATGATTAGTTATGAAGTTTCTATTGGATTAATAATAATTTCTGTAGTTTTATGTGTCGGCTCTTTAAATTTAACAAAAATAGTCCTCGCCCAAAGCACAATATGATTTTTTTCTCCTCTTTTCCCGGCAATAATAATGTTTTTTGTTTCGGCTTTAGCAGAGACTAATCGGGTACCTTTTGACTTAACAGAAGGGGAATCAGAGTTAGTGTCGGGATTTAATGTCGAATACTCTTCTATGTCTTTCGCTTTATTCTTTTTAGCAGAATATGCTCATATAATTTTAATGTCTACATTTACCGTATTATTATTTTTAGGCGGATGACTTTCTCCTTTTAATGATACTTATAATTTCTTTTGATTAGGAATGAAAGTTGCACTTATTATTTTTTTATTTATATGAATTCGCGCGACATTGCCTAGAATCAGATATGATCAATTAATGGCTCTTTTATGAAAATCTTATTTACCTTTAAGTTTAGCTTTTGTTATATTAATATCTGGTATCCTTATCGGGTTAAATGGATTGCCATCCTTTTAACCCCACGGATAAGCCATTGTGGTGGAATCGGTAAACACATCAAATTTAAAATTTGACTATTATGAGTTCAAGTCTCATCAGTGGTACAAATCGGCATGTAGCTTAATAGGAAAAGCTTAGTCTTGATAAGACTAAGGTTATTGGTTCAAATCCAATCTTGCCGATTAAATTTTGAATAGTTGACCTTTAATGAGATGGCAGAGTGGCTAATGCGCTTCACTGTAAATGAAGTAGGATTCCTGTCGGGGGTTCAAATCCCCCTCTCATTATTATTCTCATTCTTCTAAGTTAATATGAAAGGTTGATAGCTTATTTGGCAAAGCATGTTGCTCATAACAACAGGATAGTTGGTTCAATTCCATCTCAACCTACATTCCTTTACATTATTGAATAATCCCTTGAGTGTGGTGAAAAGGGAAACACATTTGACTTAGGATCAAAATTTTGCGGGTTCAAGTCCCGTCACTCTTATTATTCCGATAACCATCAGCGGTTATTTTTGAAGATATTATGATTAAAGCCTTTAGAAAAGAAAATCCTGTTTTTTCAATAATAAACACTATTTTTATAGATCTACCGGCCCCTTCTAATATTAGTTATTTATGAAATTTCGGATCATTATTAGGAGTATGTTTAATTATACAGATTATCACAGGAGTATTATTAGCTATGCATTATTGTTCAGATATAAGTTTGGCTTTTTCTTCTGTTGCACATATTACTCGAGACGTTAATTATGGATTTATTTTGAGATATTTACATGCTAATGGTGCTTCTATGTTTTTTTTATGTGTATATATACATATAGGAAGAGGAATTTATTATGGTAGTTATACAAAAACTATGGTTTGGAATGTAGGGATAATTATATATATACTAATGATGGGAACTGCTTTTATAGGATATGTCTTACCATGAGGCCAAATGTCTTTTTGGGCTGCAACGGTTATTACTAATATATTATCTGCAATCCCCTATATTGGAGAAGATATAGTAAAATGGGTATGAGGTGGATTTAGTGTATCAAATGCAACATTAAATCGATTTTTTAGTCTTCATTATTTATTACCTTTTGTATTAGCTGGATTAGCCGTAATTCATTTAATTGTTTTACATGTAGATGGATCAAATAACCCAATCGGAGTCCGATCCGATATAGATAAAATACCATTTCATTCTTATTATGTATTCAAAGATCTATACGGGGCTATTATATTAATAATAATAACGGCAGTGTTGGTTTTTTTATGTCCTTATGAATTAGGAGACCCCGAAAACTTTCAACAAGCTAACCCTTTAGTGACTCCTGTTCATATTATGCCGGAGTGGTATTTTTTATTTGCATATGCTATATTACGTTCAATTCCTAATAAATTAGGAGGAGTATTGGCCTTAACTTCAAGTTTATTAATATTATTTCTATTGCCTTTTTTACATCAAAGTTATTTAAAAGGTTTAACTTTTAGGCCCTTAAGTAAATTATTCTTTTGATTTTTTATCGCAGATTTTCTCTTATTAACATGAATTGGGGGCCAACCCGTGGAAGATCCCTATATTTTAGTTGGGCAAATGGCTTCAATCTTTTATTTTTCTTACTTTTTATTATTGTTCCCATTTATAAGTAATTTAGAAAACAAATTATTACAATTAAATTAATAAATAGTCATTCCTACCCCTTAACCGGGGTTATAAGAGAAGCATTTATAGCTCAAAAGGTAGAGCATTTCCCTTGTAAGGAAGAAGTTATGGGTTCAATTCCCATTAAATGTTCCATGACTATGAAAATTTTTAGTGCAGCCATTAATTATTCAAAAAATTGGCTGGAAAATCCTATGTCCATAAAAACATAAAATGACTGTAGAAATTTTAAGTGCGGCCAAATTTGTAGGCGCAGGGGCTGCCACTATTGGTGCAGCAGGAAGTGGGGCAGGAATTGGATCTGTTTTTGGTAACCTTATAATAGGTTACGCCAGAAATCCCTCTTTAAAACAACAATTGTTTACTTATGCTATTTTAGGTTTTGCTTTATCAGAAGCTATGGGGTTATTTTGTTTAATGATGGCCTTTCTAATATTATTTGCCCTTTAAATAAAATTAGCAAATTCAGGCCCAACTAAGTTGGGTCCGCTAAATTTAACTTAATTATAGACTAATCCGACAGATTGAGAAAACAAGAGATGGGATGGCTGAGCGTGGTAAAGCAACAGTTTGCTAAACTGAAGCCCTAAGGGGCTCATGGGTTCAAATCCCATTCTCATCATCTATGGACGACCCTCAGGGAATATATCAATTGGTAGATTATCTACTTTGGGAGTAGAAGGTTATGGGTTCAATTCCCATTCCCCTGATATGTTAAATTTGGTTTTTATGTTTCCTTTAATAGGGATATTTCTTCTTATAATAACCTCAAGAGATAAAACTGAAAAATTGAAAAAAATTGCATTAGAATGGTCTTTGTTTACACTTACTGCTACTATTTTATTATGGGCCTCATTTGATAGGGAAGGTCAAATTCAAATTATAAAAAAAATCAATTGAATTATTATAGAGCCCCTCTTTGGACCAATAATTTTTGGCGTAGATGGGGTTTCAATCTTTTTTGTAATACTGACCGCGTTCTTAATCCCTATTTGTGTGTTAATAAGTTGAAATTCAATAAAATATTTAATTAAAGAATTTTTATTATGTTTATTTTTGATAGAAATTTTATTAATAGGAGTATTTACCATATTAGACTTAATTGGGTTTTATATATTATTTGAGGGAATTTTAATACCAATGTTTCTAATTATAGGGATTTGGGGGTCCCGAGAAGAAAAAGTTCAAGCCGCATATTATTTTTTCTTTTACACCTTTATAGGTTCAGTTTTTATGTTACTAGGAATTTTTACATTATATAGTTTAACAGGAACAACTGATTATCAAGCATTATGTAGTCTAAATTTTGAAAAATATGCTCAATATTTAATATTTATGGGTTTCTTTTTTAGTTTAGCTATAAAAATTCCAAAAATTCCCTTTCACATTTGATTACCACAAGCACATGTAGAGGCCCCTGTCGCCGGTTCTGTAATTTTGGCCGGTATTTTATTAAAATTAGGGGGATATGGCTTTTTACGATTTTCTTGACCACTTTTACCTGACGCTTCAGAATATTTTTCCCCTCTAATTCAAACACTTAGTGTTTTAGCTATAATTTATGGGAGTTTAACCACTTGTAGGCAAGTAGACTTTAAACGAATAATTGCTTATTCTTCTGTCGCTCATATGGGATTAGTGACTTTAGGAATATTTAGCCACTCGACACAAGGGCTAATAGCAGCAATTTATTTAATGTTAGCTCATGGTTTAGTAAGTTCCGCCCTATTCATTGCAGTTACATTTTTATATGAGCGCCACCATACACGTCTTATAAAATATTATAGAGGAATTACTATTTCTATGCCCTTATTTAGTATATTATTTTTAATATTTATATTAGTAAATATTGGCATCCCTTTAAGTTGTAACTTTATAGGGGAATTTCTTTCTTTATTAGCAGCATTCGAATATAGTTATATAGTAGGCGTGTTAGCTTCGTTAGGCATGGTTTTATCCGCAGCATATTCAATGTACCTCTATAATCGAGTCTGTTTTGGAACCCCCTCTAAGTCTTTAAAATTTTCTAGAGATTTAAGTAGGCGCGAGTTTTATGTCCTATTACCATTAGTATTGTTAGTTTTTATAATTGGGGTCTTCCCCGTCATTATTACGGATGTTATAAAAAATTATTTCTAAAGCCCGATCGATCGGGCTTAGTCCATCGTTCAATTAAAGGGTGAGAGTAGCTCAGCGGTAGAGCGCTGGTTTGTGGGACCAGAGGCCGAGAGTTCAAGCCTCTTCTCTCCCCCATACCTATTAAAACTCAACCGTAAAATTAATTCCAATAATTATTCGCTCCTATCGTCTAATGGTTAGGACATAAGCTTTTCGAGCTTAGAATGGGAGTTCAAACCTCCTTGGGAGTAACGAGTCTTATTTTATTTGAATTGAGATAAAGTGGAAGGATTATTTTTTTTATTTGGGGTTAATGTTCTTTTTTCTGGAATAATGGTAATATCTGCTCTTAACCCGGTGCACTCAGTCCTTTGATTAATAGTCGCATTCACTAACGCCTCCGCATTGTTTATTCTTTTAAATGTAGAATTTATAGCATTAATTTTTTTAATTATTTATGTCGGGGCAATTGCAATTTTATTTTTATTTGTCATAATGATGCTTAATTTAGCAGATTTAGGGGGAAGCGAAGATATGTCAAATTATTTACTTGCAGGATTGATAATTGGTATAGTTTTTTTATTTGAAATTTGAATTTGACAAAACCATCAGGAGACCCCTCCTATGGCCTTTATTTATTCCGCTGGAACAAATTATTGAGATTACACCGCAGCATACACTAATATAGAAATAATAGGAAGAATTTTATATACAGAACTTTATTATTTATTTATAGTTGCTAGTTTTGTTTTATTAGTAGCAATGATAGGAGCAATAGTTTTAACTCATGATATGGGTACAGAAATAAAAAGACAAGATATCTTTATCCAAACAAGTCGACAACTTTGATTATAAAATGTCTGATTATTTAGGTATATTTTTATTATTATTATTTAGTGTATCTCTTTCAACTGTTATTTCTGGTGCCTCCTATATTGTAGGGGTAAAACAACCAGACTGTGAGAAAGTATCCATTTACGAATGTGGCTTTGATCCTTTTGAATCTTCTAGAGCCCCCTTTTCTGTAAGATTTTTTTTAGTTGGGATATTGTTTATGATTTTTGATTTAGAAATTTCATTTCTATTCCCCTGAAGCGTAACATCAAACCAAATTGATTTATTAGGGTTTTGAATATTAATATTGTTTTTAATAATATTAACTTTGGGATTAATATATGAATGAATTTTAGGTGGCCTAGATTGAGAATAATAAATACCGGGAACACTTAAGCGCCCCCGGTACCCTATAATGTCTGTAATTTAAAGGTAAAATATCTATCTTCGGAATAGATTATAGGGGTTCAAGTCCCTTCAGACATTCAAGCTTAATATATTTCATTGAGAAAATATGTATTATGAATATTTAACTATTGGTGTAATTTTATTTATATTAGGGGTTTTAGGAATTGTTTTAAATAGAAGCAATATAATTATTATGTTAATGTGTATTGAATTAATGTTATTGGCTATTTCATTTTTATTTTTAATAAATTCGATTGCTATTGATAATATAACAGGCCAAATATTTACTATAATGATATTAACTATTGCAGCAGCAGAATCTGCAATAGGGTTGGCTATTTTAGTCGCTTATTATAGAATTAGGGGGACGATCGCCATTAAAACTCTTAATCTCTTAAGGGGTTAGCCCCCGTTAATCCATAATATAATGAATTTTTATAAGAATTAGGCGCAATAAAAATTATTAATCCAGCCGAGCCTTATTATCGTTCGGCTTGGAAATTATTTCTATATATTTTATTTCAATTTCCGGATCACCATTTCTACAAATCAGAATTGAACTGATATTTTTTTGATTAACAATCAAATGCTTTACCTTAAGCTATCGTAGAAATTTACGGGATTAACGGGAATTGAACCCGTATTTATCGGATGACAACCAATTGTTATTCCAATTTAACTATAATCCCAAGGAAGATAAGCTTTAAATTCATCTTATCTTCGTCCTTATTTATTATTAATAATTATAATTTAATAGAATTATTAAATTAGATTAGTAATAAGAGTTTAGTAACCCTTAGCCAAACTTACTTAGGTCCTATCGACGTTTTAGTCTTAAACGATCCAATATAATGGAAACATAAAATAATATTTAGTTTCTCACTTAAGATGCTTTCAGTGATTAACTTAAAAGGTAATTTACCAATATAGTTTTACTGTCGTGGCTATCCAACGTACTTCCCCTTAAATTGGGCACCAGAGGACAACTAATTATTCGGTCCTTTCGTACTAGAAAATAGAGATATCTATGTTTCCTTTACAAATTGTAGATAGAAACCGATCTGGCTCACGCCGATCTGAACTCAAATCATGTGCGGTTTTAATGGACGAACAGTCCAACCCTTGGGGGCGGCTGCACCCCCAGGATACCACAATTCAACATCGAGGTCGCAAACATCGTTGTCGATATGAACTCTCGAACGATATTACGCTGTTATCCCCATGGTAACTTTTATCCGTTGATCGTTAGCTTTCCCATTTAATACTAACGGGTCATTATAACCCACGAAAAATCATCCCTAATAAATCTTCGTGTCAGCTCGGAAAATTATCCTCGCTGTCAGGCTTTAAACTAAATCTATTATTTTATTCACCTTTGTACACCTTCGTTACTATTTAGAAGGCAGTCGCCCCAACTAAACTGTCTGCTTTACACTTTTACTTTTTTTTGAACCTTAAATTATTAAAAAGTGGTTTTTCATTAAAGTCAAAACTATTGTTTAGTTCCCACATAATCTACACATTAATAAAAAAAGAATTATATAAATTTCCAGTAAAGCTCAATGGGGTCTTCTCGTCTAACAATTTGTACGTAGTATCTTCACTACGGCTCCAATTTCACAGGTTTTTATCTTGAGACAGCGGGGCGCTTGTTAAGCCATTCATACTTGCCAACAATTAATTGGCTATGGATTGCGCTACATTATCACGGTCAGTTTTACCGCGGCCATTGAATTGTCCTTAATCAAATAACTTTATCCCAGTTTATTATTTAAGTTAGGATACAATCATTGGGCAGGCCTCACTTCCAATACTTAATTTTTTATTAAAATTTGCTGGAAGCTATGTTTTTGGTAAACAGTCAACACCCCCTGTTTTCTGCGATCTAACTTAACCCCTAATGAGTTGTTAAGTTTTGACTCTCTTTCTTGCGAACTTACAGAGACAATTTGCCGAGTTCCTTAAGATAAATTCAACCATCAATTCGACCCTCTTGTGTTAGTTTATAGTACAGTCATCCTTTATTGTGATCTAATATTATTTCCTGACGCCCGCAGCGCTTAAATGAGTTCCCCCATCGATTAATTTTAGGGACTGAATAATCCAATTCGGTTAATCCTTTAATTGGAAACCTTAGGTCGATTGAGCAGCGATTATCACACTGTATTTTACTCATGTTCGCATTATCACTTTTGATTTTAGCTATTGCTTACTCTATAACAAAACGTTCTGCTACCAAATTATAATTTCAGAGTTTGGGTTTATTGACTTTCTTTTTCTTAAGCCATCAAAATTTTAGGGGCTAACCAACTTATTGAGTGAACTATTACGTAATCTATTTAAGATGGCTGGTTCCAAGCCTACTTTCTCATTATCTAAGTCGACCCTACTTCGGGTTCCAGATTCTGCCCCTTTTACACTTAGATATTATTTGTGACCTTAACTTCTGATCTGGGTTGTGTCCCTTTTGACAATCCACCTTCTCGCGAATTGTCTGTTTGTCATAAATTTCTTCTAACACATTCATAGTTTGATTTTACTTAGTAAGGATAAACCCCCTAAGTTTATTCAGTGCTTTACCTTGTTAGAATACAATATGACACACTACTTCTATAGTTTTCGCAGAAAACCAGCTATTCCAAGGACGATTGGCTTTTCACCCCTAATCACAAATTATCCGAGATTTTTGCCACAATCACCGGTTCGTTCTTCCACCCGTCAATTAAGAAGGTTTCAAACTATTCATAATTAGATCCCTTGGTTTCGGGTAATATTTAACTAAACGCATAATTTATACTTGCTTTCGCTACACCTGCATTTATTGACTTAAGTTTGCCAAATATTTTTCTTGCGAACCCATTATACAAAAGGTACGACGATATTCGTCCGCTTGTTAGTTAACGAATTTCAAGTTCTATTTCACTTATTTCTCTTTCAACTTTCCTTTACAGTACTTATTCGCTATAGGTATGCTATAATAATTAATATTAGATGTATGGTACACCTTTCTTCTAATCGTTATACTATTTATCCCGAAGGGCCTCAACTAACCCCATAGGTTGGAGAGGAGTATTTTATATATACGGGCCTGTTACCCCCTTTGGGGCCCAACCACAGGTTGGGCTTAACTGTAAGATAAGTCTTATCTTACGAATTAATTTTATGGGTTAAAATATGACTTGTGTTCGCTCGCCACTACTTACAATGTCTCGCTTGATTTTTTCTCCTAATACTAAGATGTTTCAGTTTTTAGGGCTACTAATAAGGCATTTGCCTTTAGGTTTTCTGGGAGACTCAGTTATTACCGTTATCGATACTGATTTTTCGTATTTAATAACGTCCTTTATAGCATCCGGGTTATCCTTTCGTAACTAATTTATACTAACCTTTAGGTGTTGAAAGAATTGAACTTTCGACCCTCGTGGTGTAAACACAAAGCTCTGCCAACTGAGCTAAACACCTGATAAAATTAAACCTAGCCTGCATAGCTGGTTCGGTTAGTGCACACAGCGGGACTTGAGCCCGCATCAATTGATTGGAAGTCAAATATTTTACCAATTAAACTATGTGTACATAAGTCCGAGGACATCTTCCAATACCCTCGCTGTGTTACGACTTACTCAGCCTTATAAAATTACTGTAATATTAAATCCGACTAAAATAATGACTTTCCAAGTGCCGATAATTTATTTTATTATACGGGCTATTAGATTATAGCTTCTTTTTATACTTTGAGCTTTTTTACTAGGCAGAGTTGACGGGCGATTTGTACGAACACTAGGGCCATATTCACCGAAACGCTCTACTTTTCGATTACTATTAAATCCAACTTCAAGAAATTATTTCAATTTTCTTTTCGAGTAATATTTTAAAGTTTTATTTCCTTTTTATTCCCCCCTTTATCTAAAACACTGTAGCGCATACGCTGCCCAAAACATAGAGATCATAAGGGCCTGACGTCGTCCTTTTAATTTAATTATTAATAATATACCGACTTACATTAAAGGGTTAAGTCCGTTTTATTTCTCTCACAACACGAACTGACGACGGCCATGCAATACCTGGCCTAACTTGGATTTATTTTAATCTTTATTCTCCGGTTAGGATTCGAGTTTTGGTAAGGTTTCTCGTGTAACATCGAATTAAACTACACGCTCCTCTAATTGGAATAGTGAACCGCCAAATTTTTTGAATTTTAATCTTGCAATCGTACTCTTCAGGTGGAATTTGGAAGTTTTTCAAGACACATTTTCTATATATCTAATATTCATCGTTTACAGCATGGACGACTAGGGTATCTAATCCTATTAGCTCCCCATGCTTTCGTGTCTCGGTGTCAGTTAAAGCTAGTAGATTGCTTTCGCCTTTGGTATTCCATTTTATATTAAAACATTCTACCGTTACATAAAAGTTCTATCTACTTCTTTTTAACTCTAAATTATTAATCACCTACACACCCTTTACACCTGTTTTACAATAAAAACTTAGGCCTTACGTATAACCGCATCTGCTGGCACGTATATTAGACAGCCCATATATGCGATATCTCTGTGTCATACTTTCATATATTGCACAAGATTCTCTACTGCTGCCTCTTTATGAGTCTTCCCCTTATTTCAGTGAAAGTGTGGCCTTTCGGCTACGCATTTTCGGCAAGGAGGTTATTATTTCTCCTTCAACCTAATACAATTCCGGCCTATCAAACCCCCGCGAGGGCTCGGTTAGTTCCAGAATATTACTCACCTGTCCAGGACAACATCGAATATACAATTCAAAATTCCCCAATGAATATATCACTCAATAAATTCTATCCTTAGCATGTATGATAAGTACCGCACGCTTTTTATTTTCCCCAAAATCAAGGGAATTGCTCAAGATTGGATTTGAACCAATAACCTAAACATTTTCAGTGTTTTGCTCTACCTATTGAGCTACCTGCGCCTTTTATTAGGTGAAAAGAGGAATTGAACCTCTATCTTATTACGTATGAGATAATTGTTTTACCTTTTAAACTATATCACCGGATTATCCATAGGAATAAAATTAAAACCTTAAGCTTTTGGTGGAGTCTACAGGTCTCGAACCTGTAACCATATGCTTGCAAAGCCTATGCTCTACCTATTGAGCTAAAACCCCCAAGGGGCTTATACAACCCCGGAAATAAATAAAGTTGTAAAGATTATCATGATTAGCGCATAATTAAATACCATACCCGATTGTAAATTACTAATTTTTTGTGTTATATTTATAATTACAGATGAAATCCCTCTTGGTCCTAAGATTTCTAATAAGCCCCTATCTATTACTTTATAAGAAATTAAATGACCAAATTTTCATACATTGGCTATAATAAAATGATTAATTATATAATTAAATTGTCAAGCAGAATTTAAAAAGGTATACATAGAATGATAAATGCCTTTATTATAAAAAGTCTCCCCCTGTGCCCCTATTAAAACATAATAGCCCCAAAGTCTGTTATATAATAACAAAGCGCAAAATCCACCAGATAAACTTAAAATAACTGGTAATATTTTTATATAATTTGGGATTATAGGGTGAATTATATTTGATAATATTATTTCTTTAGTTAAATAACCAACAAAAATACTTCCTAAAGCTAAAAAAAATAAGGGGAAAAGAATATTTAAAGAAGACTCGTGTGCATTTATCAGAACCTCTTTTTTAGAATTAGGGTTAGTTAAAAAAGTAAAATAGATTAGCCTTATAGAGTAAAAGGCAGTTAATAAAGCAGAGATACTTCCTAACCAATAAGCAAAAGCTATATAATATTTATCAAAAAGTAATTCTAATATTAAGTCTTTTGAATAAAAACCCGTTAAGTAAGGAAACCCCATTAAAGATAAAGAACCGATTAAAACCATAACATAAGTTAAGGGTATTGATTTTAAGAGCCCCCCCATTTTTCGCAAATCTTGTTCGTCATTTACGGCATGTATTACAGATCCGGCACTTAAAAATAAAAGTGCTTTAAAAAACGCATGATTCATTAGATGAAAAAGACTAATTGAATAATTAGATATCCCACAAACCATAACCATATAGCCCAATTGACTACAAGTTGAATAAGCAATGACTTTTTTTAAATCATTTTGAACTAACCCGCTAGTCGCAGCAAAAAAAGCCGTAAGCGCCCCCATAATTGTAACAAAAATTAGCGTTAAAGGCGTTTTTTCAAAAAGTGGGGCAGACCTGATGATTAAAAACNCCCCCGCGGTTACCATCGTGGCCGCATGTATCAAAGCAGAAACGGGAGTTGGGCCCTCCATTGCATCCGGTAATCAGGTATGTAATCCCAATTGTGCTGATTTACCAATAGCGCCAAGAAATAATAATAAACATATTATAGTTAAATTTATATTATTAATTGGACCAATAAGAATTCCATTAATAACAGAAAATTCTAATGTCCCAAATTCCTTTATTAACATTATCATCGCTAAAACTAACCCTATGTCTCCTACCCGATTAACTAGCATTGCTTTAATTGCGGCTCTATTCGCTTTTATTCTAGTAAATCAAAAATTAATTAATAAATAAGAACACAACCCGACACCCTCTCACCCAATAAATAATTGAATATAATTATCGCTAGTAACTAAAACTATCATTAAAAAAGTAAATAGAGACAAATAACTCATAAATCTTGGGACGTGGGGGTCCCCTGCCATATAACCAGTTGAATAGATATGCACCAAGGCAGACACGCTTGTTATAACAATTAACATTATTGCAGTTAAACTATCAAATTGTAAGCCAAAATCAGTAGACAATAAATCAGAATCAACCCACCTTCATAATTTTAAATATGTGGTAGACAAACTTAATGTTGTTTCATAAAAAATAAAACAAGAAATAATAATTGTCAATGTTATGCAACTAGATGTAAATATCCCGGCTCCCTTTGCTCCAATTTTTCTCCCAAATAAGCCCGAAATAAAAGCACTTAATAGAGGCAAAAAAAGTATTAATATATACATATTTTCTTTAATTATGAGTATTAAAGGAATATCATAAACCCGATAGGGAGCCAACTCAAAAAAGGTTGGCCACGACCAATTAATAAATCAACTTCTTACTCTATTTAATATATGCTTATTGTTGCATCATATGTTAATTGAAGTAAGAAGTTAGGAGAAATCATAAGAAATAAAATAAAAAAGAAAGAAACACCAATTAATAAAGATTTTTTAAAATCTAGTTGATCTTTTCTTTTATTCAACACTTTTTGTCAAATTAGTAAGGGGTAGCCTGTTTGAAATTTTATTATTTTAACTATTCTAACATAATAAACCCCTGCTATTACTGAACAAATTACAATTATTAGAGAAATTAAATAATAACCCGCAGATATGCCCGATAATAATATTAATCATTTACTAAAAAATCCAGCTAAAGGCGGAATTCCGGCTATAGATAAAAAAGTTAAAGTTAAAGTAATAGATAAAACCGGATTATCTCTAGATAGCCCCCCTAATTCTACTAAAAGTCCTTTATAAAGGCTTAAAGATAAGATAATTGAAAAGCTACAAATTGACATGAGAATATAAATTATCATATAAATTAGGCTTGCTTGTAAACCCTCAAAAGATCCGATTGCTATTCCGAATAAAATAAACCCTATATGACTTATTCCACTATAAGCAAATAATCGCATTATTTTGGTTTGATTTAATGCCCCAATAGATCCATAAATTATGGAGAGAACCGCACAAATTAATATTACATTTACTATAGGTCCAATTTGAACTAAAATAGCAAATCCTGCTATTTTCGGGATAGTAGCTAATAGGGCTGTAATGGTAACGGGGGCCCCTTCATATACATCGGGGGCTCACATATGGAAAGGAGCTGCAGATAATTTGAATAATAAGGAAATTGTTATAAAAATTTTCCCAACTTCTCCGCTTAATAATAATAAATTTTCTTCATAATTTATTATATTTGCCCCCTGGGAAATCCCTTGTATGCTTGTTTCTCCTGTTAATCCATATAATAATGCGCAACCAAATAAAAATAAGCCGGAAGAAAGTGCCCCCAACACAAAAAATTTTAAACCTGCTTCTGTACCATAAGCACTATCTCTTTTTAAGGCTACTAAAATAAATAAAGATAATGTTTGTAATTCTAATGTTAAATATAAAGAAAGTCAATTTATAGAGGACACTAAAAGTAAAGAACTAAGAGTAACAATTAATATTAAAACAGGAGATGTTTTATCTTCTAAAGAGCTTATTAATAAAATAGAAATTGAGCCAATTATTATTATTAATTTTATTATGACCATTCAATTATTGATACTTAAAAGACCATTAGATAACTGAAGGGCATCAAATGCCTGAAAATTAAATATGTTGTTTGAGGGGTGGAAACAAACTAATACACCAACTATGAATAAAAAACTGATTGATACTTTTAAAGTAGACAATTTAATACCATAAATTACTAATCCTAATATAATTATGCTTAATAAAATTTCTGGATATAAAATTATATTGTATATCTCAAACATTTTATCTTTTCTTTTCCATATGCGACGAGGAGATTCTTAAATAAGTAGAGATAGGAGTCGAACCCATATACCCAGATAATGAGTCTGGTAACTAGCCATTAGTTTACTCTACAATAAACTCAAAGATTAAATAGAACCTAACCGGGTTGATTCGTGGTTGACAGAAGATGTTGGGCTTGAACCAACATTAAAAACTTTGAAGGCTTTTAGTTTACCATTAACTTAATCTTCTAATTTTGCTTATTCATTAATATATTCCCATTTGTTGACTATTCGAATAGAAAATTATAGGGGTGCAGGAGTCGAACCTGCAACTTTAAGACCAAAACTTAACGCCATACCATTTGGCTAACCCCTAAAAAACTGTCAGGAAAATTCCTTGACAGTTGAGCTCGGCTGGAATATTATGACCCTCATCAATACATAAAAATAAAAAGATATAATCATACTACATCAACAAAGTGTCAATACCATGCTGCTGCTTCAAAACCAAAATGGTGATGTCTGGTAAACTGATGATTTATTAGTCTAAAAAGACATACCAATAAAAAAGAACTTCCAATTAAAACGTGGGCCCCATGTGCTCCTGTTGTTATAAAAAAGGTTGTTCCATAAACAGAATCTGAGATTGTAAAGGGGGCTTCATAATATTCCATCGCTTGTAATGCGGTAAAAATAATTCCTAATAATACTGTTATAGTAAGCCCTATTATCGCCTCTTTTCTTTCCCCACTAATTATTGCATGGTGGGCTCAAGTAACAGTTGCGCCAGAACTAAGTAAAACAGCAGTATTTAATAGTGGAACGGAAAAAGGATTTAACGGATAAACTCCTTGTGGGGGTCATATTGCCCCTACTTCAATTGTGGGAGCTAAACTGCTATGAAAAAACGCTCAAAATAAAGAAACAAATAAAAAAACTTCTGATATAATAAATAAAATCATACCATATTTTAATCCTTGTTTAACAATTAACGTATGATGGCCTTGAAATGTCGACTCTCTAATCACGTCTCGCCATCAAACTATCATAGTAAAAGTTAATGTCATCAGGCCTAAGATTAAAACTCAACTTTGACTATAATGAAAATACATCACGGCCCCAACTGTAGTAAAAAAAGCACCACAAGCGCCAATATATGGTCAAGGGCTTGGGTCCACTAAATGATATGGATGATAAGAGTGTTGTATCATAATATCTTCAATTTCAACCCAGTAGGATTTGAACCTACAACCTCTTCCTTAGAAGGGAAATGCTCTACCTCTTGAGCTATAGATTATAGATTTGGACTAAGCCCGATCGATCGGGCTTTAGACTATTCGACCCAACCGCCCCGTTGGGTTAATGTAATACAATAGTATCACTTAAGTAAATTGTCGTAAGTAGACTAAATACATAGGCCTGAATTATTGCTACGGCCATTTCTAATATAGTAATAAATAACATAACTAACATAGGGAATAAACTTAATACAAATAGGCCATTGGCTAACATGGTAAAAGTAAAACCTGAAATGATCGCAAATAATAAGTGGCCTGCTGTTAAATTGGCCGCTAATCTTAATCCTAATGAAAGAGCCCGGGATAAATAACTAAGCGTTTCAATAGGGACAAGTATAAAAGCCAAAGCTAAAGGGGCCCCGCCTGGCATAAAAATACTTAAAAAATTTCATTTAAATTTTATTATACCTAATAATATAACTCCGATTAATATAGATAATGACAACCCAAAAGTTATTACTATATGTACTGTTGGGGTAAATATATAGGGAAATAAACCCAATATGTTTAACATACCTATATAGAGAAAAAGACTTAAAACAAGAGGAAAATATTTTTCCCCTGGTGCTCCTAAGTTATCTCTAACAACTGAGCGTATATTTAAATAAATTATTTCCATTAAAATTTGTCATCTACGTGGAATTAATCAATCCCCTTTTAATAACAATAAAATGGCCATAATCGCAATTACCATCATCATTGAAGAATTAGTAAAGGTTATGGGTCAATCCTCAAAAAGGGCTTGTATTGTTATTAATCTTATTATATTAAATTGATCAAAATAGGCAGCTAACATTGTGTATCTTGTTTATGTAAAAAAAGTCGTTTAAATATATTGAATTGCGCATTTGCTTCTTCTCAACTCACAAGATTAAGAGACGGGCTATAGGGCTTAGACCGAACCGCTAATTGTTGTTGAATTTTAGGTAATATTGAAGAAACCAAAATGGAAAATAAAATAAACAAAGTAATTAAAACTCAAGTATATTGTGTTAAAAAACTTGTTAAATCTAGTTGTGGCATGATGGTGTGATTGGATTCGAACCAACAACTACCAGGTTAAAAGCCTATTACTCTACCACATGAGTTTCACACCATTCGGGCTCTTGAATCCCAACCATGGACTATCGGACTTATCTTATGAGTTAAGATTAATTTTAATCCAGGTTAGGTTCGAGTTAGGAATCCAAATTAGCCCTTTTCCATATTAAGTTATTCGGTTTGAGCAGCAATTCAATTTATATATTTGTCTAAAGAAACTGCCTCTATAACAATCGGCATAAAGGAGTGATTGGCACCACATATTTCCGAACATTGACCATAAAATACTCCGGGTCGTTTTATTAAAAAACTTGTTTGATTTAATCGACCAGGAACTGCATCAATTTTTATAGATAAAGATGGAACTGTAAATGCATGTAATACGTCTGCCCCTGTTACCAGAACTCGGACTTGGGTTTGGATAGGTACGACTATTCTATTATCTACTTCTAATAATCTTAAATCGCCAGTGTTTAAATCAGAAGTTGGAATCATATACGAATCAAATTCTATAGTGTCTGTTCCGTAATCTGAATATTCATAAGATCAATATCATTGATGTCCGATCGCCTTAATTGTTAAAGCTGGATCAATAACTTCGTCCATTAAATATAATAATTTTAAAGAAGGGAACGCAATAAAAACTAAAATACCAGCCGGTATTAGTGTTCAAATTACTTCAATTAATGTCCCGTCTGTTAAATAACGATGATAATGTTTGGTTGTTAGACTTCTTATAATTAATCATAAAACCGTAATTATTATTATAATTAAAATAAACATAATTTGGTCGTGAAGAAAGATAATATTTTCCATTATTGGGCTAGCGGCATCTTGGAAACCAAGTTGTCAAGGCTCCGGGGCGTCACAAAGAGCACCTAAAGATAAAAACTTTATATGTATCATATTTTCTTATTATAATGGATAGCCCACCAAGTTTAATTATGGCTGGGCTTATCCAAATTATTTAAAATGCAAACAAAAGGTAGTTCGTTATATGTGTGATGAGCAGGTGGAGAGTCATGTATTCACTCTAAAGAGGCCTGATGCCCACTATTTTCCATTCACCCTACAAATTTTACTTCTTGACAATATGTATCATATAGAATATATAAAAACCAAACAATTGCTATAATTGAGATTACTGAGCCTAAAGAACTAACTTGGTTTCATCCTGCAAAACTGTCTGCATAATCAGAGTATCGTCTTGGGAACCCGGCTAACCCTAAAAAATGTTGTGGAAAAAAAGTTAGATTTACCCCAATAAACATCAATCAAAAATGTATTTTTCCATATATTTCATTATAACAATATCCTGAGATTTTACCAAATCAATAATAAAATCCCCCAAATATAGCAAAAATCGCGCCCATTGATAAAACATAATGGAAATGTGCAACCACATAGTATGTGTCGTGTAATACGACATCTAAGGAACTGTTTGCTAAAACAATACCAGTTAAACCTCCAATAGTAAATAAAAAGATAAAACCAATTGCTCATAACATTGGCGTATCTAATCGGATATAACCCCCGAAAATTGTAGCAATTCAACTAAATATTTTTATACCTGTTGGAACTGCTATTATCATTGTGGCTGCTGTAAAATAGGCACGTGTGTCTACATCCATTCCAACTGTAAACATATGATGGGCCCATACGATAAATCCTAATATCCCAATGGATGCCATGGCATAAACCATACCCAAA